>Ga0182006_1000118_pt1 | contig 85805 bp, 98 predicted proteins | sample Sormic07211104_1_FD_123022 | JGI IMG/M metagenome (GOLD analysis project Ga0182006, IMG submission 123022) | Rhizosphere microbial communities from Sorghum bicolor, Mead, Nebraska, USA - 072115-104_1 MetaG | ecosystem: Host-associated > Plants > Roots > Rhizosphere | place: USA: Nebraska...
CAACCGCTACGACGCGCAACTGGCGGTGCTCACTCACGTCAACGTCGTGGCAATTGCCGCCGCCGCGCTATCCGGCACCTTGGCGCGGCTGCATGTCAGCGAGCGCAATGCCTTTTCGCGGGATAAACACGTCAACCCGGCATTGTCGGTCAAGCTCGCCTACTGGCTGGCGCCTTGGTTGTACCGGCTGATTCCCAACCCGGTGATCTGCGTGTCACGAGGTGTCGCCGAAGATCTGGTCGACACCACCATCGCCCGCCCGCGCGATGTGACCACCGCTGACAACCCGGTGCTCGACAACGATTTTCGCGACAAACCAGCTGCCGCGCCCAGCCATCCCTGGCTGAAGGACAAAACCACTCCGGTGATCGTCGCCGTGGGTCGGCTAGCGCAGCAAAAGGGCTTTGACACTTTGATCGACGCCTTCGCCCGCCTGCCGCAATGCGATGCGCGGCTGATCATTTTCGGCGAAGGCGCCTTGCGCGGCGAACTGCTGGCCCAAGCGACCTCGCTCGGCGTAGCACAGCGTTGCGACCTGCCGGGGTATGCCAGCGACCCCATCGCCGAAATCGCTCGGGCCGATTGTTTTGTCTTGTCGTCGCGTTTCGAAGGCAGCCCCAACGCCTTGGTCGAAGCCCTGTCGACCGGCACGCCGGTAGTGGCGACACGCTGCCCGTATGGCCCGCAGGAAATTCTCGCCGATGGCGCCGTTGCGCCCTTGGTCGAGGTCGACGACCCCGCCGCGCTCGCCGCCGCGATCAGCCAACAATTGGCCACGCCGCGAGCCGTGCATCGCCAGCGCCGCATCGAGGCTGCCTCGCGCTTTGTCAATGCTCGCGCGGTGCAGACCTACCTCAAGGCGTTGCTCGGGAGGCGCTGAGATGAACCGTCTGCAAGTGCGTTATTCGACGCTGGCCGACGCCTTCACCCTGTTCGGCGTGCTGTTTTATACCCAGGTGATCGGCTTCTTTTTGCGCTTGGGCAACGTCAGTACGCTGGACGATGCCCAGCAGGACCTGGAAGGCAATCTGGCCAATCAGGTCTGTGGCTTGCTGACCTTGCTGGTGCCGCTGTTTTTCTTCATCCGGCACAAGGTGTTCCTCAGCAAGAGCTTCTACCGGCAGAACCTGTTTCTGCTGCTGTTTCTCGGCTGCGTGGCGGCGTCGATCAGTTGGTCGAGCGAGCCGATGCTCAGCCTCAAGCGTTTCGTCGCGCTGCTCAGCGTGGTGTTCTTCGCCGGTTTCATTGCCTGGCGCTACAGCCTGGAACGCATCGCTTTTCTGTTCGGCTGTGTGATCGGCGCGGCGGCGTTGGTCGGGTTGATCTTCGCCCTGATTCGCCCGGACATTGCCTTCATTTCCGGGGGCATTCGCGATGGTGCGTTTCGCGGGGTGTTCGCGGAAAAGAATGCCGGCGCACGCCTTAACGCCATTGCGATCCTGTTGCTGCTGCCGATGATCCGCCAGCGCAACCCAATGGCCATGCTCTACGGCCTGTTTGCGCTGATCGCCATCGGCCTGGCGCAGTCGGCCACGGCGATTGCCTTGATCGTCGCCGGAACCGCCAGTTACGCGTACTTCATCACCCTGATCCGCTTGCGCATCAACCGCTCACTGTTGGCGTTCATGGCGGCGACGCTGGTGTTCTTCCTCCTGTGTGGCGTGCTCTACGCCAACTACGCGATGCTGCTGGAACTGGTGGGCCGCGACCCGTCGCTGACCGACCGCACGCTGATCTGGGAGCTGTTGCAGCCGCTGATCGATGCGCAATTTCTCAAGGGCTATGGCTTCGGTGCGTTCTGGGCCAGTGCCGATGCTGACGCGTTCATTACCCGCTGGGGCTACATCGGCAATGCGCACAGCGGCTACGTCGAAACCCTGCTCAATGGCGGCTTGATTCAGTTGATCGCGCTGCTGCTGATGTTTGCCCAGACCCTGAGCAAGCGCTATCGCGCAATCACGGCGGACCAGTCGGCGCGCTATCAGGCGTGTGCGCTGGTGGTCATCGGCCTGTTCGTCGTGACCAATTACGTCGCCTACGTGATCCCCAACTACCGCTCCGGCGAGTTCCTGATTTTCTGCGTGCTCAGCCTGACCTTCCGCCATCACCTCGTCACCCGTACCCAGCCGCTGCCAGTCGTTAAACCTCGGCCTATGCGCACCACTTTCCGGGAGCAACGCCCATGCTGAATGATCCCTCGGCCGTCACCGTGTGCGTGGTGATTCCGCTGTACAACGCCGCCGCCAGCATTCAGCGCACACTGGATTCGGTGTCTGCACAGACTCGCCTGCCGGACAAAGTCATTGTCGTCGATGACGGTTCCAGCGATGCCGGACCAGAGATCGTCAAGCACTACGCCGCGCCCTTCCCCATCGTGCTGTTGCAGCAGCCCAATCAAGGCCCGGCGAGTGCGCGCAATCGCGGCGTGTTCAGTGCCGAAGAAACCTTTATCGCCTTCCTCGATGCCGATGACCGCTGGCATCCGGAAAAACTGCAAAAACAACTGGCGCTGCACGCGGAGTTGACCCGACAGGGACGCAAAGTCGGTTTGATCGATTGCTTTCAGATGAGTGAATTCAGCGACGGCAAACGCCAATTGGAGGACCGTTGCAAACACGGCGAGCACTTTGCCGATTTCATGCGCGAGAACATCATCAACGGCACCTCCGGCGTGCTCGCCGTGCGCGAGATCATCGTCGCCATTGGCGGCTTCGATCAGAGCCTGCGCTTTGCCGAGGATCGCCTGCTGTGGACGCGCATCGCCGAAATCAGCGAGATCCACAGCGTGCCGCAGATTTTGCACTGGCGCGCCGTAAACGCCGCCAATATCACTGCGCAACCGCATAAGTATTACCCGCACAAACTGCGCTTCATTCAGCTGTACCTGGCGCGTTACGGCACGCGGCTGAACAAGCAGCAGCGGATCTATTTCGTTCTCGCCAACCACGCGGAATTTCTCAATGCGTTTTCCCGGCGCGGCGATCATCGACGGGTCATCGAAGTGTTCCGGCAGATGCTCGGGCATTCGTGGCAAACGCTGTTTTTCTTCCAGGGCAAACCGACCCTGCGCTACCTCTACGCCTGCTTGAAAAGCCTGGGCAATAGCCGCTGAATTTCAGGGATCGCGCCATGGCCAACCGTCGCCTGATGACCCTCGTATGGATTTTCACCGAGAAGTTCGGCCTGATTTTCCTGTCGATGATCACCTTTGTCGTCTACGCGCATTTGCTGACGCCAACGGAGCTGGGCATCGGCACGCTGATCATCGCTGTGGTCGAAGTGGTCGGCATTCTGTTCTCGTCGATGTTGGAAGACCCGCTGGTGCGCCTGCAACGCATGGAAGACAAACACATCAGCAGCGTGTTCTGGTTTGCCGTGCTGGTCAGTCTGCTGTCGATTGCGCTGATTTCGCTGGCGGTGGTGCTCTATACGCCGTCTACCGCGCTGCGCTGGATGACTGCCGTGGCGTCGGTGAAAATCCTCTTCACCCTGATGGCCCGGGTGTACGTCGCGCAGATGCGCCGGTCTGGCAATTTCAAGCTGCTGGCCTCGCGCACGCTGCTCGGCAAAGTCGCTGGCGGGGTTGGCGGCGTGGCCGTGGCGTTGCTGGGTTTCGGCCCGTGGGCGGTGGTCGCTCAGGCGTTGATCATGGACGGCATCTCCACACTGGTACTGATGCGCAGCGAGCGTCGGCGCATTCCCTTTATTATCGACCGCCAGGTTCTGGGCGAACTGCTGCGCGCCGGCCTCCCGGTCTGCGTCAACGTCATGAGTTCGCAAACCCTGCAACGTGGCGTCAATCTGATTCTCGGCCTGACTGCCGGGGCGCATGCGGTGGGCATGTTCAACCTGGCGATGCGCATCATCGACCTGCCGCGCTCGGCGATCTACAACGGCTTGATGAGCTACGCCCTGCCGGTGTTCGCTCGGCGCAGTGCCGAACCGGCGCGGCTGATCGGGGTGATTGGTGATTCCACGGTGATCAGCGGCTTCGTGCTGACACCTCTGTTCTTCGGCATCGCCCTGACCGCCGAAGACATCATCCTGCTGATCTTCGGCGCGAAATGGGCCGAAGCGATTCCCTTGCTGCAAGTGCTGGCCTGCACGGCAGCGCTGGGCAACCTGGCACTGTATGCGACCACCGCGCTGGTGGCGGTCAATCGCACGCACTTGACCCTCAAGGCGGAAGTCGCCACCACCCTGCTCGCGCTGGCGCTGGTCTATCTGCTCGGCGCGAGCTACGGCGGCATGGCGGCGGCGCTGGCATTGCTGCTGCGCATGCTGCTGATCACGCCGCTGCAGGTGCGCGGCCTGGAAGCCGCCATCGGCTATCAATGGCGCTGCTTCTTTCAGTCCAGCTACCGCAGCCTGTTCGCCTCACTGGTGATGGTCGCCGTGGTGACGTGGACGTCGCGGCAGGCCGGCCTGTCCGGCTACGCCCACCTGGCCGGTGACATCGCCACCGGCACGCTGACCTACGCCTTGGCCTACAGCCTGCTGCACCCGCGCTGGCCGCAAGAATTCAAGCTGGTGTTCACCGCCCGCTGAGCCGGATTTCCTCGCAATGGAGCACGTCGTCATGCGCAAAACCACGTTGATCACGGGCGGTGCCGGCTACATCGGTTCGCACACGGCATTGCAACTGATCGAGTCTGGACGCTCGGTTCTGATCCTCGACAACCTGTGCAACAGTAGCCGCGAAGCCATCGCACGGCTGGAGTTGTTGAGTCACTCGAATATCGATTTCATCGAAGGCGATATCCGCGACGCGGCACTGCTGGAAGAGATTTTCAGCACCTGTGCGATTGATGCGGTGCTGCATTTTGCCGGGCTCAAAGCCGTTGCGCAGAGCGTGCGCCGGCCGCTGGATTACTACGCCAACAATGTCGTCGGCACACTGAACCTGTGTCAGGCGATGGCCCGCGCCCACGTGTTCAATCTGGTGTTCAGTTCCTCGGCCACTGTCTATGGCGAGCCGAGCGTGATGCCGATCGTGGAGTCGCACGGCACCGGCAAACCGGCCAACCCCTACGGGCGCTCGAAGTTGGTGATCGAAGAACTGCTCAGCGACCTTGCCCTCGCCGATTCGCGCTGGAACATCGCCGTACTGCGCTACTTCAACCCGATCGGCGCGCACCAGAGCGGGCTGATCGGCGAAGCGCCCAACGGTCGGCCGAACAACCTGCTGCCGTGCCTGAGCGAGGTTGCCAGCGGCCAGCGCGCGGCGTTGACCGTGTATGGCAACGACTATCCGACCGTCGATGGCACTTGTATTCGCGATTACATCCATGTGCTGGATCTGGCCGAAGGTCATCTCAAGGCGCTACAGGTTTTGCAGGGCGACGAGCATGGCCTGCACGTGTGGAATCTCGGCAGCGGCAACGGCTACAGCGTGTTGCAGATCATCAGCGCCTTCGAAGACGTCACCGGCCTGCGCATTCCCTACCGCTTCGCCCCGCGCCGCGCCGGTGATGTCGCCGAGTGCCGCGCCGATGCGAGCAAGGCCGGGCGCGAACTGGGCTGGCGCGCGCAACGCGAGCTGACGCAAATGCTCATCGACAGCTGGCGCTGGCAGACCAACAACCCATGGGGCTACCGCCCGCAACCGGCGCCCCTGCTGGCGGTGGGCACGTAATAACGGCGCAAACCCAAGTTAGGCACGACTCATGAACAGATCACCATGCTTGCTGTTGGTTTTGCTAATGCTGAGCGCCGGCGTCAGCGCCAATATTCCACGACCGGTGGCTGACGGACTGGTGTTGTGGCTGGACGGCAATGATCCGGCGGCCATGACCCTCGAAGGACAAAATCAGGTCGTGCGCTGGCGGGACAAGTCCGGCAAGGGCAATGACGTGGTCGTCGACAATCGCGCGGCGACGACATTGCCGACGCGCGTCGACAACGCCCTCAACGGCCACGGTGTGGTGCGTTTCAGCGGCACGGCGGCGTTCATGGGCCAGGCGATTCGCACCACCAAAGGCCCGGTGACAGTCTTCGTCGTCTCGAGGCGCTTGCCCGAGCAGGCCGGCGGCAAGGCCTGGCAGCGCCTGTTCAGCTCGCGACCGCAACTGGCGGATAACGATAACGTCGCGCCGAATTTCGGCATCAGCGTGCAGCAGACCAGCGCCTACGAGCCGGCGCTGGCGCTGCTGGAAACCAGTGACGTGCCGATCGGCCCGTTCGCGGTGGCGCGCAACGTGGTTGGTACCTCGGAAATCCTGCGTGGCGACATCGCCGAAGTGCTGGTGTATGACCGCCCATTCAGCAACCAGGACGAACGTCGCACCGTGTTCGATTATCTGGCGCAGAAATGGGCGGTCAGCGTTCCTCAACAGGCTGATGCCTGGACCCGCGTCGGCCCGCTAGGCCCGACTCCGACACCCGTTACGCCCGATCTGCCGCTGTCGGACCAGGCCAATGCCGGCGGCTGGAAGCTCGATACGCGCCTGTCCGATGAGTTCAACGGCAGCGCTCTCGATGCCGAACGCTGGCACGTCAACAACGCCACCGGCACCGATTCCCTCGGGCGCAAACCGGCGCTGTTTTTACCGGAGAACGCCAAGGTCGGCAGCGGCAACCTGAACATCACTTTCCGCAAACAGACCCTCCCGGAAAGATACGTCGCCCTGGGCTACAAGGATTACAGCTCGGCGATGGTGCGAACCAACGAGCGAGGGATGTACGGCTATTACGAAGCGCGGGCGAAACCGATGAATTCGGCCGGTTCCAGTGCATTCTGGCTGGCCTGGACCGGGCTGCCGGACAATGCCACGGAAATCGATATCTTCGAAATTGGCGGCAAGACCCGCAACGAAGCCTTTGATCGCCTGTACAACATGAACGCCCATGTCTGGGCCAGACCGCAGAATGATCAACACCTGAGTTCCGGCAGTACCTGGATCGCACCGTGGCGGCTGGCCAATACTTTTCATGTCTACGGCTTTGACTGGCAACCCGAGACTTTGCGCTGGTACGTCGACGGCGTGCTGGTGCGAGAGGCGAAAAACAACTACTGGCACTTCCCGATGCAAATCGTCTTCGACAGCGAAGCGATGTGGGACTGGTTCGGCGTGGTCGACGATGCTGACCTGCCGTCGGTGTTTCGCATCGACTACGTCAGGGTCTGGACCCGCTCAGCGCAATAGCAGCGCGTTCAACGGTTGTGCACCATCGCCTGCATCTGCCACAGCGTGCGAAATCGTCCCTGGCTCTCGCGCAGTTCTTCGGGAGTGCCGTCCTGGACGATCTCGCCGTCTTCCAGCACCAGCACCCGGTCGAAGTTGGCGATGGTCGAGAGTCGGTGGGCCACCGCGAGTACCGTGCGGCCGCGCATGAGATTGCTCAGCGCACGCTGGATGATCGCTTCGGAATCGGAATCCAGTGCCGACGTCGCCTCGTCGAGAATCAGTATCGGTGCGTCTTTCAAAACCGCCCGCGCCAGCCCCAGACGCTGGCGTTGCCCGCCGGACAACGTCACTCCCCGTTCACCCACCAGTGTGTGATAACCCTGCGGCAACGCCTGGATGAATTCATCGCAAAACGCCTGGCGCGCCGCATCGATGATCTGCTGCTCGGTAGCGTGCGGCTGGCCGTAGCCGATGTTTTCCAGAATGCTGCGATTGAACAGCGCCGGTTCCTGCGGCACCACGGCGATCTGCCGGCGCAGGCTGTCCTGGCTGACCGAGCGGATGTCGCGGTCGTCGATCAGGATCACCCCGCTGCGCACGTCATCCAGACGTTGCAGCAAACCGAGCAAGGTCGATTTGCCCGAGCCCGAGGAGCCGGCAATGCCGACGCTTTGCCCAGCCGGGATATCGAGAAAGAAATGCTCGAAGACCTTGCGCCCGTCCGGGTAGGCGTAACTGACGTCGAGCATTTTGATGTGCCCGCGCGTCGGCGCCAGTTCCTCCAGGGCGTCGCTGAGCTCGTGGGGCTGGGCGACGATGCCCAGCGTCTCGCTGATGACACCCATCTGCTGGCTGGTTTCCACCAGGGCCAGCGCCAGTTCGCGCGAACCGTGCAGGATGCGGAAGGTCAACGCGCTGACCATCACCACGTCCCCCGCGGTGACTTGCCCCGCACGCCAGAGCAGAATCGCCCAGCCGAGCATGCCGCCGGCCATCACGGTCAGGCAGATGTCGTGCAGCACGCGGGCCTTTTCCATGTACATCCAGCTGCTGCGGTGCGAGTCGGCCTCGATGCCGATCTCGCGCTCGAGCCGCAGGCGCTCGCGATCGCGCCCGGAGAACGCCTTGATCGTCCACACGTTGGAGACCAGATCGACAATCTCGCCACCAACCCGCGCCGACTGCGACGCGAACGCGATGTGCCGGCTGCGACCGCGCACGCCGAATATCGTAATCAGCGCGGCGACGACTATCACGCAACCGACCAACGCCAGCGCCATCGCACCGTGCACCGCCAACAGCAAAGCCACGGCACCGATGAAATCCACGCATGGCGGTACGATGCGCCAGGTCAGCCCGCCGTAGACCTTGTCGGCAGCGGCACCGATCGCCGAGACGCGATTGGCCAGCGAACCGGAGAAGTGCCGCTTGAAATAGCGCATGGGGTGGCCGGTCAGGTGATGGAACAGGTCCACGCGCAGATCGGCGCAACTGCCGACGATGGTGTGGCAACCGACCCAGCCGCCGAGGCGCCACAGCAGGTTTTCCATCACGATCAACGCCATGAACAGGCCGAACGCATGCCACACCTGATCCGCTGCCGAACCCGCGGCCATGGCATCCACCAGCAGTTTCATCCCGTATTGCACCACCACCGCACAGCACCCCGCGCCGATCACCAGAGCGACCATGGCGACGAAGTGCGCCGGGCGGATGCTTATGTAGCGCCATAGAAACGCGGCGGCTGACGCCGGCAACGGTTCATCGCGCCTGCGCTGAAAGTTCATCTCCCCTGCCCCTCAATGCGCCGGCCATTGACCCGGCGCAGGCACCCGGCAATCCGCTTGGGCAGCTGCGCCAGCTCGACGTGCAACGGGTGAAACGCCGCGCGCTCGCCCTCGCCATCGGGATAGCCAAACACACCAGTGGGGCAATACCGGCCATTGTCCCAACCCGGATAATCGAGAAACGGGTACCAGCAAATCCCCTGTACCGGCACACCACGTTCGAGTGCCTGCAGCGTCTGCTCGACGATGTAAGCCAGCCACGGCAGGCGTTCCTCATCTTCGGCACCGGTTTCGGCGATCAGCACTGGCCGTTGATAACGCTGGTGCAGTTCCTTGAGCATGCCCGACAACGGCCGGAAGTCGCGCTCGCCGCGAAGGATCCGTCGGCCGTGGAAATACCACTGGTTATGCGCATAGAAGTTGGCACCAACGATGTCCAGATAATGCTCCTGCCCGCCCAGACCCGGCCATTCGCGGCCGGTGAGCAGATCCCACGCCTGGAATTGCGACAATCGATAGGCTTCCGCCGCTTCGATATCGTCGCTGCGCCTGGAGCCGGCGATTACATGGATCAACGGGTCGCACTGGACGAAGCGCGCATTCGGCGCCTGCTGGCGAATCGCTTCGATCGCAGCAATGCTCGCCCGCACCAGCTGATGCTTGAGTTCCTGCGCGCGCCCGCGTGCGTTCGGGTTGAAGTACGCCACTTCGCCCCCCGCCCAACTCCAGAAGGAAATCTCGTTGATCGGCGAGTAGAACGGCACGCTTACGCCTTCGTCCATCATCAGTTTCGCTGCAGCAGCGGCGAAACGGGCGAAGCGTTCGACGAACGCCGGGCGCCAGATATCCAGATCATCCGGGTAGCCGTAATGGCACAGGTCCCAGACTACTTGCACCTGCTGCGCTTGCGCGGCTTTGAGCATCGGCAGAAAACTGCTCCAGTCATAGCGCCCGGGGCTGCGTTCGATCAGGTGCCAGCGCAGGCCGTCGCGGGCGCAGCGTACGTTCAACCCGCTCAATCGCTGGTAGTCCTTGTCGACCCAGCGCGCATGCCCGGTGTCGGCCAGCAGATCGAGGCGCCGACCGTCCTGGCGGCGCTGGCTGGAACATTCGAAACCGGCCATGACGAAGCTGCTGAAGATCGAAGACGCATCTGCGCCGGGCCCGTCGACTTTCGGCTGCGCGGTCATGAAGCATCGATCTCGGTTGCAGCCGTGGTTTCTGCCTGCGCTGCCTGGATATCTCGATACAAGGCCAGCGCCTGCCCCACCACCTGATCCATATTGTAGTACTTGTAGGTGCCCAGTCGGCCGAGAAACGTCACGTTCGGCGTCTGCTCGGCGAGCGCTCGGTAGCGTTTGTACAGCTCAGCGTTTTCGGCGCGCGGCACCGGGTAATACGGGTCGCCGTCGTCACAGGGAAACTCATAGGTGATGCTGGTACACGGGTGCGTTTGTCCGGTCAGGTGTTTGTATTCAGTGATGCGCGTATAGGGCACATCCGGGTGCGGATAATTCACCACCGCCACCGGTTGGTAGTGTTCCTGCTCGAGGGTCTGGTGCTCGAAGCGCAGGGATCGATATGGCAAGCGGCCCAACTGGTAATCGAAGTATTCGTCGATCGGGCCGCAGTAGATCAGATGCGCGTACTTCACCTCGTCGCGCACCGCCTTGAAATCGGTACTCAGCAACAAATCGATGTTCGGGTGATCGAGCATGCGTTCGAACATTTGCGTGTAGCCGCCCGTGGGCATGATCTGGAAAGTGTCACCGAAATAGCGGTCGTCTTCGCTGGTCCGCGTCGGGATACGCGAAGTCACCGATTTGTCCAGCGCCGAGGGATCCAGCCCCCATTGTTTGCGCGTGTAGCCGCGAAAAAACTTTTCGTAGAGCTCGCGGCCGATCTGGTTGACCACAACGTCTTCAGAAGTGCGAATGGTCGCCACCGGTTCGGCGCGTTCGGCGAGAAACACTTCGGCTTCCTCTGAGGACATCGACAGACCGTACAGCGAATTCAGCGTGGTCAGATTGATTGGAATCGGCACCAGCTTGCCGTCCACCTGCGCCAGCACGCGATGCTCGTAGGGCCGCCATTCCGTGAAGCGTGACAGGTAGTCGACGATCCGTTGCGCGTTGGTGTGAAAGATGTGCGGGCCATAACGATGCACCAGCACCCCGGCCTCATCGTAATGGTCGTAGGCATTGCCGGCGATATGCGGGCGCCGGTCAATCAGCAACACCCGGCGCCCCAATCCTTCGGCCAGACGCTCGGCGATGACACTGCCGGCGAACCCGGCACCGACGATCAGGTAATCGTAGGATTGGCCGGACTTTGCGCTCTCCAGGCTTATCGTAGGCATTCGATCTGCTCCTGCATGAAGCGGCTGGTGTTGTCCCACGACATGCCGTCGATCGCGGCATCGGCGCGCTGCAGAAAATCGCTCGTGCCTTTGAGCGGCAAGGCTTTTTCGATGGCCTCGACGAAGGCCTCGGCAGTGTCGGCGATGAACACCGCACCGCTCTGGCCATAGCCGCTGACCACGTCGTGAATCGGCGTCGACACCACCGGGCATCCGCCCGCCAGATATTCCGGAGTCTTGGTCGGGCTGATGTAACGCGTGGAGGCGTTGAGGGCAAACGGCATCAGTGCCACGTCCCAGCCAGCGAGGTAGTCCGGCAGCTCGGCGTATTGCTTGCCACCGAGATAATGAATGTTCGGCCGTTGCGGCAGGGTTTGTGGGTCGATCTTCACCACCGGCCCGATCAGCACGATCTGCCAGTCGGGACGCATCGCCGCCACGCGGTCGATCAATTCGATATCGAAGCGTTCATCGATCACGCCGAAAAAGCCCAGGCGTGGCCGGGCTATCGATGCCTGGTCCGGCGGTTCCGGCAATGCCTGGCGCGCCGCCGCAAAATGGGCGATGTCGACGCTGCTCGGTACCGGATAGGCATTGCCGTGCTGGCGCTGCTTGACCTCCCACAGACTGAAGCCGCCGGTAAACACCACGTCAGCCCGGGCGAGCAGTTGCTTTTCCAGGTCGATCAATCGCGCCGGTGCGCCCATGAAGGCGGACAGTTCATCCATGCAGTCGTAAACGGTGACGCGTGCATCGAGATGCTCGGTAAACAGCAGGCTCATCGGTGTGAAATACCAAAGGAGCAGATCGCCCTGAACGCGCCCGGCGAGGTGCTCATCGAGCAATTGTCTCTGCGCCTGCTCGATCGCCTCGCCGCTCATGCCCATAGGCAAGTGCGGCACCGCCACTTCAATCCCCACCGCCGGATTCGAAAGTTGCAGCCCGGGCGTGGCATCTTCCGTAAAGACCGGCTCTTCGAAAAACACTAAGTCGTAGTGCTTGGCCAATCGCGACATGACGTGCTGCGGCCGCTGGTAGACAAAGCCCCAACGCAAATGCGAAAGGCATACCAACGTGGGGCGCACCTGCAGCGATGCCTCAACTGCGCTTTGCGCGCTCGCCCGTGCGAGCGCCTCGGTTTGTTCTGCAAGGTTCATGGCCAGATCCTCATCAAGGAATAAAAGACGACTCAGTGCCGAGCCACCGGGCCGTCACACTTGTCGACACTGCAAGTGCAGGGCATTTCTCGATGAGGCCGTAAGGCTCTTGAAGGTTGGAATCGCGCTGTTCACGCGACGTTCAGCCCAACCTTGAACGCAGCCGATGAACTGCACATACCGGCTGGCAAACAAGGTTGAACTCGCCGGACAATCCATCCCCTACCGTCCAGTACAACATGGTTTTTGCCGCCGCACAGGCGCCTCGAAACCATGCACAAAGCCATCGGCGATGGCGTCACTGGTGAGGGCGGGCGCATGATCTTGATTACGGGTGGTGCGGGATACATTGGTGCGCATGTCGCACTGCAATGGCTGGGCAACGGCGAGGATGTGGTGATCCTCGATAATTTGTGCAACAGCCAGCGCGCGGCAATCGAGCGCATCAGTACGCTGGCCGGAGAACGACCGGAGTTCATCCAGGGTGATGTGCGCAATCGACGACTACTCGACAATCTTCTGCACGATTACCCGATCGATGCCGTGGTGCATTGCGCCGGTTTGAAAGCCGTCGGCGAAAGCGTGCGTGAACCCTTGCGCTACTTCGACACCAATGTCGGCGGCAGCCTGACCTTGTGCCAGGCGATGGCTCAGGCCGGCGTGTTTCATCTGGTGTTCAGCTCCTCGGCGACCGTTTATGGCGACTGCGCTACCCTGCCGATCAATGAAGCCTGTGCCACCGGCCAGCCGACCAACCCATACGGGATGTCGAAACTGATGTCGGAAAACATCATGAAGAGCGTCGCCAGTTCCGACTCGCGCTGGTCGATCGGTTTGCTGCGCTATTTCAACCCGATCGGTGCGCACCCTTCCGGCCTGCTCGGTGAGGCTCCGACCAGCACGCCGAACAATCTGTTGCCTTACCTGTTGGAAGTCGCCAGCGGCCAGCGGGCGCAACTGTCAGTGTTCGGCAACGATTACCCGACCCCGGACGGCACCGGCATTCGCGATTACCTGCACGTCGTCGACCTGGCGCTCGGGCACGTCTGCGCGCTCGACGCCCTGCGCGATCGCCATGGTGTGAGCATCTGGAACCTCGGTACCGGGCGCGGCTATTCGGTGCTGGAGGTGATCAGCGCCTTCGAACAGGTCACCGGCATCAAGATCCCGTTGAGTATTGAAGCGCGGCGCCCCGGCGACATTGCGCGCTGCTGGGCGGATCCGCAAAAAGCTATCGAAGAACTGGGCTGGCAGGCGAGCCGCTCACTGCAGCGCATGCTCGCCGATGCCTGGCGCTGGCAGTGCAATCAACTCGGCCAGGTTGACGTTCGCCAGGCCAATTGAAAGCTGCGCACGGTCACTCATTCTCGTGGCCGTGCGCATCGGCACAGGACAATCGTCCGGACTCGCCGCCGGCAATTCGTTCTGCCTGATCGATGCCACGCTTGAGCGCGTCTTCGACTTCCCATTCGATGCCGGGCAATTTCCTGATGCGTTCGTAAGCGCATTCGCCGGTTGCGGTGTAAACGCTGATGAACATTTCGACGTCGCCATCATCGGCTTCCCGTGCCCGTACCTCGATATGACAGCCGTTTTCAACCTCTTCGGTATGGCACTTTTCCGCCTTTTCCGTCGCCTTCCATTTGTTGTAGGTTTCGCCGCGTTTGAACATGTCGTACTCCTGAACTCAACTCGCTCACGTCAAAGATCTTTCCTTTGGCGGAATAATTCCACGGATTGCCAAGAGGCATTTTCAGCATAGCGCGTTGATTCGCGCCCGCCGTTTCGCTAGTTCAACCGTTCGTCAGCTTGCGTAACATTCTGTAAAACCAACGTCGGAATGCTCATTCAAAAAGTTCGAGGCCCAGGCGAGCTCAAGTACAACTCGTTATTCAGCCCAGCGTGATTAGCCGGTACAGAAACAGGGTTTTCTGTCCATGGCCAACTGTTGCCCGAAGAAAACAAGGATCGATATAAAGAACAGGAGCATGTATGAAGCGAACAATCAGCTATTGCCTGGTCTATCTCGCTACCAGCGTTCTGCTCGCCGGTTGCAACCTGGTGGTGTTCAACCCCAAGGGCGATGTTGCCCGCGATGAACGCGACCTGATCATTCTCGCCACGGGCCTGATGCTGTTGGTGGTGATCCCGGTCATCGTCATGACGTTCCTGTTCGCCTATCGCTACCGCGCGACCAACAAGAAGGCCCGTTATTCGCCACGCTGGGCCAGTTCGCACAAGATCGAAGCGGTGGTCTGGGGCGTGCCATTCCTGATTATTTGCGTACTCGGCTGGGTGACCTGGGAAACCACCCACGCACTCGATCCCTACCGCCCGCTGGATTCCGACGTGCCGCACCTCAATGTGCAAGTAGTGGCAACGGACTGGAAATGGCTGTTCATTTACCCCGATCTGGGTATTGCCTCGGTCAATGAACTGGCGATACCGGTGAATACGCCGGTAAGTTTCACCGTCACTTCCGACGCGGCGATGACTTCATTCTTTATTCCGGCACTCGGTGGGCAGATATATGCCATGGCCGGCATGCAGACCAAGTTGCATTTGATCGCCAATGAAATCGGCCAGTATCGCGGGATTGCTGCGAACTATAACGGCCACGGTTTTTCCGATATGCACTTCAGCACCCTGGCACTCAGTGGCGCTGATTACGAGGCGTGGGTCAACAAAGTCAAAGCGGCGCCCGGGCAACTTGATCAAGCCAGTTATGCCGAGTTGGCCAAGCCTTCAGTGGCGCACAAGATCACTTATTACTCGGCTGTGCAGGAGCGACTGTTTCTCGACATCGTCGACAAGTATGAGGGTATGAACAAAGCACCCCGCAAGAAGGAAACCCAGGTGCAACGCAACGGCGACGATGTGCGCGTCAATCAACAACCGAGTCTGCTGGCCGAGGAGCGTTAAATCATGTTCGGGAAACTTTCATGGGACGCGGTTCCACTGCACGAGCCGATTGTCATGTACACCCTGGCTATCGTCGGCCTGATGGGCTTTGCCCTCGTCGGTACCGTCACCTGGAAACGCAAGTGGGGTTACCTGTGGCGCGAGTGGTTCACTTCGGTGGATCACAAGAAAATCGGCTGCATGTACATCATCGTCGCGCTGGTCATGCTGCTGCGTGGCTTCTCCGACGCGATCATGATGCGCACCCAGCAGGCGATGGCATCCAGTGGCGGGCCGGGCTATCTGCCGCCGGAACACTACGACCAGATCTTCACTGCCCACGGCGTGATCATGATTTTCTTCATGGCCATGCCGTTTGTGGTCGGCCTGATGAACATCGTCGTGCCGCTGCAGATCGGCGCCCGCGATGTCGCCTATCCATTCCTCAACGCGCTGAGCTTCTGGCTGTTCGTGGTTGGCGCGGCGCTGGTGAATATTTCCCTGGGCGTCGGTGAATTTGCCCGCACCGGCTGGGTCGCCTACCCGCCCCTGTCCGAACTTGGCTACAGCCCCGGCGTCGGGGTGGATTACTACATCTGGTCATTACAGATATCCGGCATAGGGACGTTACTGACCGGGGTCAACTTCTTCGTGACCATCCTGAAGATGCGCACCGAAGGCATGACTCTGTTCAAGATGCCGGTGTTCACCTGGAACGCACTGTGCACCTCGATCCTGATTCTCGCTGCGTTCCCGATCCTTACCGCGACCCTGTTGATGCTGACCCTCGATCGTTATCTGGGCATGCACTTCTTCACCAACGAGGCCGGCGGCAACCCGATGATGTACGTCAATCTCATCTGGGCCTGGGGCCATCCGGAGGTGTACATCCTGATCCTGCCGGCGTTCGGGATTTTCTCGGAGATCGCCGCGACCTTCAGCAGCAAGCGCCTGTTCGGCTATGTCTCGCTGGTGTGGGCAACGATTGCGATCACGATTCTGTCGTTCATCGTCTGGCTGCACCACTTCTTCACTATGGGCGCGGGGGCCAACGTCAACGCGTTCTTCGGCATCATGACGATGATCATTGCAGTGCCGACCGGGGTGAAGATCTTCACCTGGCTGTTCACCATGTATCGCGGCCGCGTGCGCTTCGAAACGCCGATGCTATGGACGCTGGGCTTTATCGTCACGTTCAGTATCGGCGGCATGACCGGCGTGCTGCTGGCGGTGCCCGGCGCCGACTTCCTGCTGCACAACAGCCTGTTCCTGATCGCGCACTTCCATAACGTGATCATCGGCGGCGCGGTGTTCGGCTACATGGCCGGGCTGACTTACTGGTTCCCCAAGGCGTTCGGTTTCCGCCTCAACGACCGCCTCGGGCGCATTGCGTTCTGGTGCTGGCTGGTCGGTTTCTACTTCGCGTTCATGCCGTCTTACGTGCTCGGTTTCATGGGCATGACCCGGCGCCTGAACCATTTCGACAACCCGGCCTGGCAACCGTGGCTGCTGCTGGAACTGTTCGGCGTCGGCATCATTCTTTGCGGCGTGTCCGCGCAGGCGTTGCAGCTCTACGTGAGCATCCGCAACCGCGCGAAACTGCGCGACCTCACCGGCGACCCGTGGGACGGTCGCACCCTGGAATGGGCCACGGCCTCGCCGCCGCCGTTCTACAACTTCGCCGAGCAACCGAAAGTCAACGACCTCGACGCCTACTGGGGCATGAAGGAGCGCGGCGTCAGCACCCTCAGTCACACCGATTACCGCGCCATTCACATGCCGCGCAACACCTCCGCCGGCCTGGTGATCAGTGTCTTCGCGCTGATCTGCAGCTTTGCCCTGGTGTGGCATATCTGGTGGCTGGCGATCTTCGGCCTGGTCGCTTCGGTGGTGGCAATGATCGTGCGCAGCTACGACGAAGACATCGATTATTTCGTCCCGGCGCAGGAAGTGGCGCGGATTGAAAAAGCGCGTCTCAAAGACTTGGCGGAGGCTTGAACATGTCCAATATCGTTCTGGATAAAGACATCGCGCACAGCCATGAACATGGCCATGAAGACGCGGGCTCAATGCGCATTTTCGGTTTCTGGATCTACCTGATGACCGACTGCATCCTCTTTGCCACGCTGTTCGCAGGCTATGCCGTATTGCGTGACAGCGTGGCTGGCGGGCCGTCGACCGTCGACATTTTCGAGCTGCCCTACGTCCTTGCCGAAACCGCTTTGCTGCTGTTGAGCAGCATCACCTACGGCTACGCCATGCTGGCGATGAACCGCAATGACAAAGCCCACGTGCTGCGCTGGCTCGGCGTCACCTTCGTGCTGGGTTGCGGCTTCATCGCCATGGAGATCAATGAATTCCATCATCTGATCGCAGAAGGTTACGGGCCGGATCGCAGCGGTTTCCTCACCGCGTTCTTCACCCTCGTCGGCACCCATGGCGCGCACGTGCTCAGCGGGCTGGTGTGGATGGTGGTGTTGATGCTGCAAGTGCGCAGCCGTGGCCTGACCAATACCAACACCACGCGTTTGAGTTGCCTGAGTCTGTTCTGGCACTTCCTCGATGTGGTGTGGATCTGCGTATTTACCGTGGTTTATCTGCTGGGGGTGGTGTGACATGTATAACCAGAGCCCGATTCATAGCAGTGCCGGCACCAGCCATGGCACCAGTCGTTCGTACATGGTCGGTTTCATCATTTCGGTGATTCTGACGGTGATTCCCTTTGGCCTGGTCATGTACCCGACGTTGCCACGCAGCGTCACCGCTTGGGTGGTGGTCGCACTTGGCGTGGTTCAGGTCTTCGCCCACCTCAAATATTTCCTGCATCTGGACACCGCCAAGGAGCAACGCTGGAACCTCAGAGCGCTGATCTTCTCGGTGGTGATCATTCTTCTGCTGGTTGGGCTTTCGCTATGGATCATGGACAGCATTCACCACAACATGCTGGCGCACTGAAGCAATGGCGGCTGTCGCTGAATGTCGGGCTGGAACTGACCAAGCCCGGCATCATCGTCGGCAACCTGGCTTCGGTGTTCGGCGGCTATCTGCTTGCCGCCGGTGGCCGCCCGGTGTCCCTGGCGCATTTATTGGCCGCCCTGCTCGGTACCGCGCTGGTCATCGCTTGCGGTTGCGTGATCAACAACTGCGTCGACCGCGACATCGATCGGCGCATGGTGCGCACCTGTCATCGGGCCTTGGCGGTTCGTGCAATATCGTTGCCCAGTGCGTTTTGCTACGCAATGGTGCTGGGTGTGATCGGCTTCGGCTTGTTGTGGGTCGGCACAACTGCCTTGGCCTGCGCCATGGCGGCAGTCGGTCTGATGGTTTATGCGGGCGTCTATACCTGCCTGATGAAACGCCGTTCGCATTGGGGCACCCTGGTCGGCAGCCTGTCCGGCGCCATGCCGCCGGTGGTCGGTTATTGCGCGGTCACCGGCAGCTTCGATGCCACGGCGCTGATGCTGATCGTGGTGTTTTGCTGCTGGCAGATGCCCCACTCCCACGCGATCACCGTCATGCGCCACGAAGACTTTCGCGCCGCCGGGTTACCGACCTTGACTCTCAGCCAAGCCCGACGCGAGATCAACCTCTACATGGTCGCCTTCCTGATCAGCGCGACGATATTGGGCTGGGTGGCGGCTATCAATGTTTCCTATCCGCTGGTGGTGCTCGGGCTGGGCGGCTACTGGTTTTATCTGACGTTGCGACCGGTGCGCAATGCCAATGCGAAAGTCTGGGCGCGACGCATCTTCAGCGTATCGATCCTGCTGATCCTGGCGCTGAATCTTTCCTTGGCGTTGAACGCCGTACTGCCCTCGCCCTCTGCGCTCTACCGCTCATCGGGCGTGGAGGAAAATCATCAAACGCAGGTGCGGGGCGGGTTATCAGACTCGGTAACGACCGCGTTTACAGATTACCTGGAGGAAACCCATGGCTAACGATCCTTCAACATCCGCTTGCGCCTGCCCTGGCTGCACCTGCAAGTGCAGCGGCGAGCAAACTTTCGAGCGTGACGGCAAGCAGTTTTGCAGTCAGGCCTGCGCGGATCTGCACCCAAAGGGCCAACCCTGCCCTTCTTCGGCTTGCCATTGCGAGCAGAACCTTGGGGCGGATGAGCGCAATGTGAGTGACTCGAAACTGGATCAGGCAGTCGAGGAAACCTTCCCTGCCAGCGATCCGATTTCACCGTGAGCCACAATCGACGCAGCCTCAATATGGTCGCGGCAGCGTTCGCGCTGACCGCCTTGTCCTATGGCCTGGCGCGCTTCGCCTACGGATTGCTGTTGCCGCAGATTCGTCAGGATCTGACGCTCAGCGTGACCGCTGCCGGATGGATCGGAGGGAGTGCGTTTGCGGCTTACTGTGTGGGCATCGTTGCGACGTTTGCCTGCAACGGCAAAGTCAGTCCGCGTGGGTTGACGGTGATGGCCGGCGCCGCTGCGACGCTGGGCATGGGACTTGTGGTTGTCGCTTCGTCGGGGCTGACGTTGGGCTGCGGTGTGGCGCTGGCGGGATTGAGCACGGGTCTGACTTCGCCGCCATTGGCCAGTGCGGTGGCAGCGCGTCTTGATGATGCGGATCGCCCGCGGGCCAATGGTTTTATCAATGCCGGGACGGCGGCGGGCATCGTTTTTTCCGGTTTGGCGGCGATATTGGCGGCCGGGCAATGGCGCCAGCTGTATGCCCTGTTTGCCTTGATCGGCATCGGCGTCACGATCTGGCTCTGGTTTGCGGTACCGCGCCGGGTCGAGCGTGACGTCGCGCAGAACTTCTCGCTGGCAATGCTGCGTCGACCCGGCGTGCTGCCTTTGTGCGCCAGTGCTTTCCTGATGGGCCTGGCGAGCACGGCGATCTGGACATTCGGTGCCGATATCCTGCGCAGCGAGGCTGGACTCAGCGATCAGTCGATCGCCTGGGCGTGGATCGTCCTGGGGGCGGCGGGAATCAGCGGATGCATGACGGGCGTGTTCACCGGCCGATTCGGTGTCGTGCGTATTCAGCATCTGGCACTGGCAGGGATCGCCCTCGGGACGTTGAGCCTGGCGGTCGCTGCCGTTTCAACCGGCTGGGCCCTCGCAGCAATGTGCCTGTTTGGCGCGGCCTATATCGTTTCCTCGGGCGTTTATCTGCTGCAAGGCATCCGCCTGTTTCCGGATCGTCCGGACTTGGGATTGGGCATACCGTTTCTGCTTCTGGCACTCGGCCAAACCGCCGGCACGCCAATTTTCGGCGCAGTGCTGGAGGCAACGGGCGTGACCTTTGCCCTGTGTGTTTTCGCGGCGGCCGCTTGCGCCGCCATGGTGCTGTGCCCAAGAGATGGTGAAAGTCCGCGCGGACAGATGTGCCAATCCACCGAAGGCTTGGGTCGCTAATGATTTTTATCGTCAGGAGTACAAACCATGGCCGTAAACATCAGCAATCTCACCCTCTCCACTCCGGTCCCCGTTTCGGCAACCAATCCGGTCGCACTTGAGCTCAACGGCGCCGAGGCAATTGCACAGTTCCCCAGCATCGTCACGGTGCTGCCGGATGGATCGCTGCAACTGTCCGCGCCAACCAAAGGCGCCTCGAGCAAGAGCACTCACCGCACCCGCTGCGAATGGAAGGAAGCGACCTACTGGTCGCTGGCCAGCGCCGCTGACCACCTCAACTATCAGGAGATGACCGTGACCAAGGTCAACTCTGCGCAGAAAGTGGTTATCTCGCAGATGCATGTGAAAAACGACGACAGCCCTGCAATCAAAGTGTTCTGGCAGAAAGGCAACATCACCATGGGCTTCCGCCAGAGCTTCAACCAGCCCACCCCGGTCAACACCACGGTGCTCAAGGGCGTGCCGCTGGGGGCGAAGTTCAAGATCACCATTCGCGCCAATTCAGCCGGCGTGGCTCGAGTCACCGTTGACTACAACGGCGTTGTCGGTACATCAGGTGATTTGCAGCTCGACTCAACCTGGAATTCGCAGGTGTTCAATTTCCACGGCGGGGTCTACAACCAGATCGACTACACCGACGCCACGCCGCCGGAGGATGGCTCGATCTGCATCATCAGTGACTTGTTGATTTCGCATACCTAGGAGCTGAAATGAACAAGGGCCTGGATCAGCTTTCGCTGGCAGGCCCTTGTGTAGATCCAGACGCCAATTACGATGCGTCGATCCAGATGGTTTTCAGTTCAGTGTACTGGTCGTGCGCCCAGATCGACTTGTCGCGCCCGCCGAATCCCGACTCCTTGTAACCGCCGAACGGCGTCGAAGCATCGCCCTCGCCGAAGCAGTTGACCGTGACGATCCCGGCGCGAATGCCGCGTGACAGTTTCAGCGCATTGCGCAGGTTGCCGGTGTACGCCGAAGCGGCCAGGCCATAGGCGGTGTCGTTGGCCAGAGCGATGGCTTCATCGACTGTCTGGAAGGTCGTGACGCTCAGCACCGGGCCAAAGATTTCCTCCTGGAACAGGCGACTATTGCGGCTGACCGCATCGACGATGGTCGGCTCGACGAAGATATCGTTGCGGGTCTGACCGCCCACCAACACACTCAGGTTTTCATCTCGAGCGAGATCAAGATACGAACGCACCTTGTCGAAATGTGCCTTGCTGATCATCGATCCCAAGCGGTTCTCCGGGTCAAGCGGATCGCCCATTTTCCAGTCGCCGAGGTGCACCTGCACACGTTGCAGGAGTTCATCCTTGATGTCGGAATGAACAATCAGGCGCGACGAGGCCGAGCAGTTTTCGCCCATGTTCCAGAACGCGCCATTGACCACATGCTGCGCGACCACATCGATGTCTTCGACATCGTTCATCACCACCGCCGGGTTCTTGCCGCCGCACTCGAGCACGATGCGTTTGAGGTTGGATTCGCTGGAGTATTTGAGGAACAGCCGGCCGGTATCGGTCGAGCCGGTGAAGCTGACCATCGCCACATCGGGGTGACGCCCCAGCGGCTCGCCCGCCTCTTTGCCGCCGCCGGGCACTACGTTGAAAACACCGGCGGGAATCCCCGCCTGATGCGCCAGTTCGGCGACACGCAAGGTGCTCAGGGTGGTTTCCTTGGCTGGTTTGACCACGATCGAACAGCCGGCGGCCAGCGACGGGCCGATCTTCCAGGCAAGCATCAGCAGTGGGAAATTCCATGGCAACACCAGCCCGACCACGCCGATCGGCTCGCGTACGACCATGGTCACCGCCCCGGAACCGACCGGCGCCGTGGCGTCGTAGATCTTATCGATCAGCTCGGCGTGCCAGCGCAAGGTATGGATGGTTTCCGGCACGTCGATGGTCTGGCATTCGCGGATCGGCTTGCCACTGTCCAGGCTTTCCAGCACCGCCAGTTCATGAGCGTTGTCTTCCAGCAATTGGGCGAAGCGCAGCAACACCGACTTGCGCGCCGACGGTGCGAGTGACTGCCAGCGGCCGTCATCAAACGCTGCTTTCGCTGCTGCAACGGCCTGATCGATATCGTCGGCATCACACGCGGCAATCTCGGTCAGCACCTGCTCGGTGGCCGGATTGGTGGTGGTGAACGTCCTGCCGGATTTTGCCGGGGAAAACCGACCATCAATGAATGCCTGATGGCGAAATTCCAGCTGCCCCGCCAGTTCACGGTATTGCTCTTTACTCAGCAGATCTGCCATTTCAAGCCTCCTCGACAATGCGCTTGACGTTCTTCTGCAGGGTTTCGATGACGTTTTTCAGTTGCTCTTTTTCGGCGGGCTCCAGCGCTTGCAATGGTGCGCGTACACCGCCGGCACGCAGGCCGCTGAGTACGCTGCCATGCTTGATCGACTGGACGAACTTGCCGCTCTCGAGGACATCCATCAGCGGCAACATCGCCGACATGATCCGCCGGCCCTTGTCGAAGTTCTTCTCGAGTACGCAGGCTTCGTAGAGCGCAATGTGTTCACGCGGGATGAAGTTGGAACCAGCGCAGACCCAGCTGCGTGCGCCCCAGGCAAAGAACTCCAGCGCCTGATCATCCCAGCCGCAGGACAACTGGATCTGCGGGTGCGAGTGAGCCAGACGATGCAGCCGTGCGGTCTCGCCCGAACTTTCCTTGATCGCGGCGATGTTCTTGCAATCGGCAATGGCAGCGAAGAATTCATCGCCCATCGCTACGCCCATCCGCGACGGATAGTTGTAAAGCATGATCGGCAGACCGGCGGCCTTGTCCACAGCGAGCACATGGGCGGCAATCTCTTTCTGCGTCGGCAAGGCATACGGCGGCGAGCCGACCAGGATCGCGTCTGCCTGCAGTGCCTTGGCCTTCTCGGCGAAGTACACCGAATCTTCGGTACGAATGCCGCCAGTGCCAACCACCAGTGGCAAGCGCCCGCGAATGACCTCTTTCGCGCGCTGGGCCACAGCCACCCGCTCCTCTGCGGTGTGCGCGTAATACTCGCCGGTCGAACCACCGATCACGATGCCGTGCACCCCGGACTCGATCAGGTATTCGATCACCTCGGAGAACGCCGCATAGTCGATCTGGTCATCGGCGGACAACGGCGTAATGGCCGGGGTAAAGATTCCATCAAAGTTCATCGCGTTTTCTCCAGGGGTCAATATTCAGGATTTCGGGCTTCAGGTAATTCAGCTTTCTCTGCCGGCGCGGTACTGCCCCCACTTGAGGTTCATGTTCACCCCAAGCGAAAGGAACGGTTCGGGCGGGTTGCTGTTGGGGCCGGGAATTTGCAAGAGGAAATCGATCAACCCGTCGCGCTGCCCGGCCAGCCAGTCGGCCAGCAACTTGCCGGTGACCGTGCCGCGCGTGACGCCGAGGCCGTTGCAGCCGAGCGCGCCATAGACATTGGGCGCCAGCTCGCCGAAGAAGCCGTTGTGATTGCGCGACATCGCCAGCGCGCCGCCCCAGGTGTAGTCGAACGTCACGTCCGGCAGCATCGGGAAACGCTGGTCGAACGAGGCCTTGTGCCGACGCACGAAGCGCTCGTTGTATTTGCGGTTGCTGCGACCATCGGGGTTGAAGGTGAAACTGTTGCGGATCAGCAGGCGGTTGTCCGGGGTGCGGCGCACCGTGGTGCCGAACGGGTCAGCCGGAATGGCGCCCCAGAACGGTTTGCCGCCCAGGCGCGCCTGCTCTTCCTCGGTCAGCGGCCGGGTGATGCTGGCGTAGGTGTAGATCGGCAACATGCGCCCTTGCAGGAAACCGAAACGCATGCCGAACGAGTTGTTCGCCAGAATCAGTTTGTCGGCTGTGATGCTGCCGTGGGCATGTTTGAGGACCGTCTTCGCGCCGTACTCGACTTCGAGGATCGGCGTGCGCTCGTACAGCGTGACATTGGCCGGCAGGTTGTCGGCCAAGCCTTTGACCAGCCCGGATGGCTGCAGCAACACCGCGCCCGGCGTGAACAATGCCTTGCGATAGAAATGCGTGCCGAGATGTTCAGGCAACTCATCGGCATCGATCATTTGAAACGGCTGATCGAGTTTCTCCAGGCCCCGGCGATAGGCATCGAGCACGGCGATACCGCGATTCTCCACGGCGGCCTGATATTTGCCGCACGCCTTCATCTGGCAGTCGATGCGGTATTGATCGACCAGATCACGCAGGATCGATTGGCCGGCCAGATTGAGTTTCAGACTGGTGCGCGCCAGTGCGATGTCACCGATGTAATCATCGGCGCCGATATCGTGCGGCAGGTCAATCGCGAAACCGGCATTGCGCCCCGATGGCCCCAATCCAACTTCCTGTGCTTCGACCAGTACTACTTCGTCATCGGGAAAATTCAACGCCAGTTGCCGCGCACAGGCGAGTCCGGTGAAACCGGCGCCGATGATCACCCACCGCGCCGAACGCTGCCCACGGTGCGCAGGCTCGGGGCTGCGCGGTTTGCTCAGATGAAACCAGCCACAACTGTCATCATCGGCGGGTAATGAACTGACTTTCATAGTGTTGAACCGTTAATCGTTGAAGTTGCAAAACGCACGCGGCACAAAGCGAACGCACGCAGTGGCGTTGATCCGGAACTGATAAAACCGTGACTGGCGCAAACAGTCAGTTCGCGCGCCTGATTCAGTAGCTGGCGGCTACGGCATAGCGCCCGCTGCTGGCAGAGTCGCTGGCGTAGTGGTAATCCCTGAACGTCATCGGCGGTAAGCCGAACAGATCCTTGAAGCGTTTGTAGAAGTGCGGATAACTGACAAATCCGGTCGCCAGTGCCACATCGGTCATCGAGCGATCACTTTGCACAATCAGTTGCCGCGCTCGGGTCAGGCGCAACTCCAGGTAATAGCGATTGGGCGCAGCGTTCAGATAGCGCGCGAACCGGCGTTCCAATTGTCGGCGCGAGACTCCGACGTGACTGGCGATGGCATCGATTTCCATCGGCTCCTCGATGTTGTTTTCCATCAGGTCGATGGCGACGTTCAGCGGCTTGGGAATCGCTGCAGGCCGAACACTGTCGGCAGCTCCCACAGGTTTGCCCTGTGCCGGCTGATGGACCCGTTTGATTTCATCGAGTAGCGCGGCATCGTTGTGCGAACCCAGTTCCTGCATGATCGCCAGGGTCATATCCAGTGCCGCATGAGCGTTGGCACACGTGGCTCGGCGCTGAGCGACGATGAATTCACGGCTGGAGGCTTTCAACTGCGGGAAGTACTCGCTGATCAAACCGCAGCTGTCGCGGTGACAGGCGAATTCTTCAGCACCGAGCAAACCTGCATCAGCCAGATGGAACGCCGCATTCCAGCAGCCGGCAACGATGCCCTTGCCAGCGGTTTTCTTCAGCACTCGGCGCAGCAGCGGTTGCGGCGCCAGGCGGACGCGCTGACCGCCGATCACGATCAGTGCATTCTGGTTGAAGCCTTCTGCGACCAGTCGTTGTGAAGACACCGATACGCCGACATCGCTTTCGACCTGTCCGCCCTTGAGCGACCAGGTCGAGACCGTGTACAGCGTCTCGGCGTTGATCAGGTTGCCGGTGGCCAGCGCGTCCATCGCCGTGGACAGGGTCGTCAGGGAGAAATGCTCGAGCAGCACAAACGCCACTCGCACCACCCGCGCGTGTCCGGACACTGACGCAGACTGGCGAAAGCCAATGTTTTGCTGCTTCAACGGACTCTGAAAGGTTTCCATCTTCGCTCACTCGCTACCGTTCACTGACACCTGCGATCGCTTGTTGGCGACTGGCTGAGCCGCCGCCAACAGCAGACGAACCGTTTACTTTGCAGCCGCGCGTGCGTCGCTCAGCCAGCCGTCATAAGCCTGCTGATTGGCCTTGATCCATTCAGCGGCGTGACGCTTGATGTCGGCGAGGGATTTTTCACCCTTTTGCATGCGCAGGTTCTGCTCGCTTTCCGCGCTGGTCGGAATGCTGACTTCGGAGAGGAATTTGCGCGCCACCGGGTTCTTCTCGGCGAATTCCTTGTTCATCACGGCATTGACCGTGTCCACCGGGAAACCAAGGTTCTTGCCGTCATGGAAGGTGTCTTTGCTTTCCTTGCCATCCGGCAGCGAAGTGAACGGCACCGGCAGCCAGACTACATCGCGTCCTTCGACGAGCACACCGGCAATCCACTGCGGCACCCAAGTGAAGAACAGCACTGGCTTACCCTGTTGAAAGCGCGCAATGGTGTCGGCCATCAAGGCGAAATACGAGCCGCGGTTATCCACCACAGTCGGACCGAGACCATAGGCCTTCATGTGATGTTCGATCATGATTTCGCAGCCCCAGCCCGGGTTGCAGCCGGTCAGGTCGGCTTTGCCATCGCCGTTGCTGTCGAACAGTTTGGCGATCTCCGGCTTTTTCAGATCGGAAAGGTCCTTGATCTGGTAAGCCTCGGCGGTTTTCTTGTCGATCATGTAGCCCTGCAGCACGCCTTTCATGATCTGGCCGACCTTGACCATCACGTCGTCGCCGCCAGCCTTTTCATAAAATGCCTGGTGCAGGTTTTCCCATTCATGCACGGTGAAATCCGCATCACCGTAGGACAGCGCGAGGAACATCGCCGGATAGTCGACCTCTTTCGGCGCTTTCACGTCGTAGCCGAGTTCCTTGAGTCCGGCGATCACCACCTCACCGCGAAAACGCTCCTCGGCGATGCTCGGGAAAATCGGCGTGATCGACACACCGGCGCCCGGTTTATTGGCATCGGCGGCGTAAACGGCCGAGCACAACAATGTGCCGAGCAGCGAAGCCATCAGGCTTTTCTTGAGAGTTGTCAGTTTCATGTTTCACCACGCTTGAAATTGTTTATGGGTGAGCAGGCAAACTCAGTTCGTCACTGGACGCGCAACGGCTTTCTTTTTTTTCAGTTTCATCACCAGCCCCAGCGGGCCGCTTTCATACCAGCGCTGACCGGTAGCCAGATCACTGCTGCGTTCACCCATGGCCTGGGTCAAGCGATCCAGGAACACCGCCAACAGCACCAGCCCGGCGCCGCCGACACTGGCCAGGCCCATGTCGAGGCGACCGATGCCGCTCAACACCATCAAACCGAGACCACCCACCGAGATCATCGAGGCGACGACCACCATCGACAGCGACAACATCAGCGTCTGGTTGAGCCCGGCCATCATCGTTGGCGCCGCCAGCGGCAGTTGCACCTTCAGCAGCATTTGTGTGGCCGTGCAGCCGAACGCCCGCGCCGCCTCGACCTTGTCGGCGGGAACCTGACGAATACCAAGGTTGGTCAGCCGCACCAGGGGCGCGACGGAAAAGATGATGGTGACGATCACGCCGGGCACGTTGCCGATACCGAAGAGCATGACCACCGGCACCAGATAAACGAACGCCGGCAGCGTCTGCATGGCGTCCAGCACCGGGCGGATGATCATTTCCGTGCGATCACTGCGCGCACAGAGAATGCCCAACGGGATGCCGATGACCGCGCAGAACAACAGCGAGGTCAGCACCAGGGCCAGCGTGACCATGGCGTCGTTCCACACGCCGATCAGGCCGAGGCCGGTCAGCGTGGCGACGCTGAAAATGGCGATTCGTTTGCCGCCGATCTGCCAACTGATCAGTCCGGCAATGATGATGAATACCGTGGGAGGCACTGAGAGCAGGCTCCACTGCACGCCGTCCAGAACCTGGTCGACCGGCCAGCGAATCGAGCGGAACACTTCGCGAAAGTTACCGACCAGATATTTGAGCGCGGTTTCGACCCACGCCCCCAAAGGAATGTTGATGCTCTGGAAAGGATCCAGAATATTGAAATCTGACATGGTGCTACCTCGCCCGCAGAAACTGCTTTATCAATTCTGAGTGTTCCGAGTTCAGCTGTTACTCAGGCAGCTCAGTAAATGCCCTTGGGAAATCGAACCTTTATAAAGTCCAACTTCATCCACCACCGGCATTGGTGTTGGCGAGGCTGCGACGATATGAAAGATGTCTCGTAATGAGGCTTCAGCCTTGATCGTTACTTGACTGCCCGGCAGATAAACAACATTGGAATCCTGCTGGGCAATATCGCCGGCCTTCAATATCCGACTGGTGTCGAAACCATTGAAGAAGTCACGCACGTATTTATTCACCGGGTTGCACAGAAGTTCACGCGGCGTGCCAATCTGCACCACCCGCCCGCCCTCCATGATTGCGATGCGATGACCGATGCGAACCGCTTCTTCGATATCGTGAGAGATGAAAATGATCGTGCGATCCTGCTCGGCCTGAAGCTTTATCAGCTCGCCCTGCATCTCGCTGCGGATCATCGGGTCGAGTGCGGAGAAGGCTTCGTCCATCAGCAGAATGGCGGGGTCGTTGGCCAGGGCGCGGGCCAGGCCTACGCGCTGTTGCATGCCGCCGGAGAGTTGATGCGGGAAGCTGAATTCCTGACCGGAAAGCCCGACCTGCTCGAGGGCGCCCATGGCCCGGCAGTAACGTTCTTTCTCGCTGACACCGCTGATTTCCAGACCGAAACTGACGTTGTCGATGACGCTCATGTGCGGCATCAGGGCGAAGGACTGGAAGACCATGCCCATGTCTTTGCGCCGCACTTGCAGCAGGTCCCTGTCGCCCAGACCGGTTATTTCCTTGCCATTGAGGAAGATCTTGCCAGCGGTCGGTTCGATCAACCGGTTGAACAAGCGGACCATGGTCGATTTGCCGGAACCGGACAAACCCATGATCACGAAGATTTCGCCTCGGCGAACGGAAAAGTTGGCGTCGAATACACCAATGGCCTGACCGGTCTTCTTGAATACTTCAGCTTTCGAAGCGCCCTCTTCAATCATCTTCATGGCCAGCGCTGGCTGGCTGCCGAAGACTTTGAAAACATTCTTTACGCAGATGATCTCGTCGGAACTTGTCATACCATGCCTCCTTCGTGTCGCACTTCGATTGCTTTAAACAACAAGCAATCAAGCGAAACTGTTTTTGAACGGCAGCGGTAATCAATGAATATTTTCACGACGGGTTTCCTTTTATTATTTTTGGGTGCCCAGGAAAGAGGGAATGTTGCAAATCTATTAGCATCACCGCGCTTAATCCAACTACATTTACAGGGACAATTTGATAACGTCGGGTTATCGGTTGCGAGGCCGGGCATGGCTGACCGGTCGGCTTCGCACCATGAGCGACCGGGTCTATTCCCAAAGCGACGCTGGCGTGGCCCTGCGAGGAGCGTTCCGTTACCCTCCTCGCGCTTCGTTGGGGAGCTGTATCGTTAGGAGAGTGAACGAATGACCAAGCATGTCGACCCTGACACCATCCTGCTGAAAATGCCGTCCTTGAGGGCCGTAAAGGCATTTGTCGCCGCCGCCAAATACGAAAGTTTCACCCGTGCTGCCGAGGCGTTGTGCGTTTCGCAAGCGGCGATCAGCCGGCAGATCCGCGAGCTGGAAAGCTACCTGGGCGCGCAACTCTTTACCCGGGTCGGTCGTGCGGTAGAACTGACCGCTGCCGGCGCGGTGTTCTTCGATGCCGCGCAACTGTCGTTCGTCAACATCGCTCAGGCTGCCGAACGCATCCGCAGCAGCCAGTCGAGCAAGAAGGTGCTCACGGTCTGCTGCTCACCGGCCTTCTCCGCGCTGTGGCTGTCGAATCATTTGCAGGAATTCTTCACCCAATGCCCGGACATTGAGCTGAACCTGATCACCACGCAGAATTTCCTGACCATGGAACCCGGCGTGCAGCCGGACATCTTCATCACCAAGATTTCGCGCATCCGAGAAGGCTATAGAAGCTATCCGCTGTGCCATGACGTGATCTACCCGGTGTGCACGCCGCAATATCTGGAGCGGCACCCGGAAATTTCCACCATCGAGGGCGTTCGCGATTCGGCGTTACTCAACCTCAGCCCTTACGGTCGCTCGCAAGTGGCCGAACACGTCGACTGGGGCGTGTGGCTGGCATTTCAGGCGATCGATATCGACGACCGCCCGGCCAACAGTCCACAGATTTTCAACGCCAACGACTACAACCTGCTGATCAGCATGGTCCTGACTCATCAGGGCATTGCGCTGGGCTGGAATCATCTGGTCACCTCGCTGGTGCAGCAAGGCCTGCTGGTGCGACCCATCGAGCAACAGGTGCAGTTGCGCAACAGTTGGCACTACCTGAGCTGCCGCGAAAATTCAGACAATGAAGATGAATTGCGGCGCTTTCGCGAATGGATTCTGGCGAAGTTTCCCCGCCGTTGATCTGCGCTGCGCCAGCGTCTGTCGTTTTGGTTATCAATACCCTGACGAAAATGTCGCTGGAGCAGTCCCCCTTCCCTGACTCATTGTTGAGCGGCGCCGGCCAAGCACGGTCGCGCTCAACACACAGGAAGGGCTTGCTGCATGTCACTCTTCGAATTCATTCGCGATTTTGATTTTCTCGACGCTCCGCAGAACACCCGCGCCATCGTGCAAAACAGTCTGCTGGACATCATCGGCGTCATGGCCGGCGCGGCGAGCAATGACACCACTGTCGCGATGCGCCGGTTTGCCGAACGGCACTATCCGGCCGGCCTCTATAGCAGTCGCCTGATTTTCGCCGGGCAGCGCGTCAATGCGCTTGGCGCAGCGTGGGCCGGAGGGTTCAGCGCCGACAGCCTCGACGCGCATGAAGGCCATTTCAAATCCAAGGGCCACGCCGGGGCGACCGTGGTACCCGCCGTGCTCGCCCTCGCCGATGCGCTGCAGCATCAGGGCCAATCCGTCAGCGGGCATGAGCTACTGACCGCCGTGTGCATTGGTTACGAAACCGCGTTGCGTGCAGGTTCCGCATTAATGGCAACCTCTTCGACGTATCACGCGTCCGGTGGATTCTCGGCATTGGGCGTGGTCTGCGCCGGGGCGCGATTGCTGGGTCTGGATGAGTCCACCTTTCGCCACGCCTTGGGCATTGCCGAATACTTCAGCGCGCGCTGCCCGATGATGCGCGTGGTGCAAGCGCCGACGATGCTGCGGGACGCCCACGGCGCGGGCGCATTTACCGGTGTAAACGCGTTGTTCATGGCCATGGAAGGCATCACCGGAGCGCCGGCGGAAACCGTTGAGGACGTCACCGTTTCAGAGCATTGGCGCGACCTCGGCGAACGCTGGGAAATCGACAGCCAGTACTTCAAGCCCTGGCCAGTCTGCCGCTGGGCGCAACCGGCGCTGACCGCAATGCTTGAGCTGCAACGGCAACATTCGCAGCTCGCTGCCGATTCGATCGAAACCATACGTGTGGAAACGTTCTATGAATCAATGTGCCTGCAGGGACATTCACCGAAGGACGCCGACCAAGCGCAATACGCCCTCGCCTTTCCACTCGCAGCGCTGATTGTCAGGGGCAAGGTCGGGCCGGACGAAGTCACCGGAGCCGCGATTAATGCGCCGGATATTCTGGCCCTCAGCGCCCGCATCGAAATCGTCGAAGCCGCCGATATCTCAGCCAGATTCCCCGAGGAAATCCTCTCCCGGTTGAGCATTACCCTGAAAAGTGGTGAGGTGCTGGTGAGTCCGATCACCGCAGCCCGCGGCGATCCGCACACGGCTCTGAGCGTTGAAGAACTGGAGCAGAAGTTTGATCTGTTCGCCCGCAGTCTGGGCCCTGAACGCAGTGACGCCGTGAAAGCGGCGATCAGCAACATCGCTCAGGCGGACTGCGCCATCACCGCCCTGCAAGCGGTTTTTCAAGCGGTGCCGACCTCACCGTGAATCATCCCACTCATAACCGCACATCATTAATTGCCCGCAGCAAATGTCGGTTGTGGCGCGCGTCCAGAGCGCTATAGCCTGAGGCCTATCATTTATTAAAAGTCACGATTGCAGGTGACCGCTCAAGATTGATGTCCTGGGAGGATAACAATGAACAATAACCAAACCGTTTTTGACCTGATCGCACAACGCAAGCCATGGCACTCGCTGCCGGGCGCGCTTTACCGCAGTGAGGACGTTTACCGTCAGGATCTTGAGCAGATCTGGCACAAGGACTGGATCTTCGCCGGCCACACTTTCGAAATCACCAAGCCGGGCCAGTATTTCACGCTGCAGATTGGCGATTATCCGGTTGCCGTCGTGCGCGGCAAGGACGGTGAGGTTCGGGCTTTCCACAATGCGTGCCGGCACCGTGGCGCGAAAATCTGTGAGGCCGACCATGGCAAAGTGGCGAAGATGGTCTGCCCGTATCACAAGTGGACTTACGAGCTGGACGGCGACCTGTTGTTCGCCGGCAACATGGGCCAGGATTTCGACAAATCGCAATACAACCTGAAGAGCGTGCACTGCGAGATCGTCGATACCTACATTTATGTCTGCGTGGCTGCCAAGGCGCCGGACTTTGAGGGTTTCCGCAAAGCCGTCAGCCCGTTCATCGCACCGCACTTTCTTGAAGACTGCAAAGTCGCGTTCGAGTCGAACATCGTCGAGAAAGGCAACTGGAAACTGGTCTTCGAAAACAATCGCGAGTGTTACCACTGCGACGGTTCTCATCCAGAGTTGCTGCATTCGTTCGTTGATAACCTTTCGGTCGGTGGCATCAGCGGCGAAGACGATCCCGAGCTGTCGGCATACTGGGCCAAGTGCGAAAAGGCCGGATTGCCCAGCCGCCTGGTGATGGACATCAACGGCCAGTTCCGCATGACCCGCATCCCGCTTTCATCCGGTGCCGTCAGCTACACCATGGATGGCAAGCCCGCCGTCAACGGCCGCCTCGACAAAACTTCCGAAGCGGACATCGGCGCGCTGCTGTACTTCCACTACCCGTCCACCTGGAACCACTTCCTCGGCGACCATGCGCTGAGTTTCCGTGTGCTGCCGATCAGCGCCACTGAAACACTGGTCACCACCAAATGGCTGGTGCCCAACACGGCAGTGGAAGGCGTGGATTACGACATCGAGCGCCTGACCAAGGTGTGGATTGCCACCAACGATCAGGACCGCACGCTGGTTGAAGGCACCCAACGCGGTGTGACTTCGCCCTCCTACGAACCCGGCCCGTACTCTGAAACCGCCGAGACTGGCGTTTGTCAGTTCGATGACTGGTATTGCGCGACGATGATGGATCGGTTGAAAGGGCCGATTTCGTTGAAGTCGGTTGGCTGACTGGCGCGTCTGTCCATGAGTGGATGCACATCATCCCTGGCAACACGTGAAAACTACGGCGAGCGCGCGTCCACGCGGATCGTTTTCCTGATCACCGGCATTGTCATGTCGGCCTGGGCGCCGCTGGTTCCGCTGGTGAAAGCGCGCACCGGGCTGGACGAAGGTGGCCTGGGCCTGTTGTTGCTGGGCTTTGGTATCGGCTCGATCGTGGCCATGCCGTTCGCCGGGTACCTGACCGCGCGTTTTGGCTGTCGCCCGGTGATCATCGCCTCGACTCTGGTCCTGTGTGCGGTGCTGCCGATGCTCAGCCAGCTGACGTCCCTACCGGGGCTGGCGCTCACGGTGCTGTTGTTCGGCGCGAGCATGGGCATGCTCGACTGTGCGATCAATATCCAGTCGATCATCGTCGAAAAGAACAGCGGCGAAACCCTGCAATCGGGTTTTCATGGGCTCTATAGCGTGGGCGGTATCGCCGGTGCCGGAGCGATGACAGCGATGCTCAGCCTTGGCCTGGATCCGCTGCCATCGGTGCTGTGTCTGGTGGCGATCATTCTTGCCTCGCTATATAAAGCTGCACCAAACCTCTTGCCTTACGGCACCGAGCGCGATGGCCCGATATTCGCGGTTCCGCGCGGAATCGTCCTGTTGCTGGGCGTCCTCTGCTTCATCGTGTTCCTGACCGAAGGCGCAATGCTCGACTGGAGCGCGGTGTTTCTTGCCTCGCAACGCGACATCCCACCGAGCTACGCAGGTTTGGGCTACGCCTGTTTCGCCGCAGCCATGACTCTTGGGCGGCTGACCGGCGACGCGATTGTCAGCCGATTGGGCGGCATTCGCGTGGTGACGCTAGGCGGCATCTGCGCGGCTGTCGGCATGCTGGTTTCACTAGTGTTCGATGGCTGGCCAGCGTCATTGCTGGGCTATGCGCTGGTCGGCGCTGGCTGCTCGAACATCGTCCCGGTGTTGTTCAGCGCCGCCGGTCGGCAACAGCGCATGCCGCAGCGCACAGCGATTCCGGCGATCATATCCATGGGTTACGCGGGGATTCTGATGGGGCCGGCGTTCATTGGCATGATCGCCCATTTCAGCTCGTTGACGATTGCTTTGGGTGGCGTGGTCGTGCTGTTGTTGTTTGTCAGCTGTGCTGCGAGATTTCTTAAGGCCTGACAGCGGGCTCATGAGCGCGGGACGTCGCTGACTTTGCCCGCGGTCATTGGGCAGCCAACCGTTGCCGGGTCGCCTGCCAACACATCAGCGAGCCTACGGTGACCAATACCGCGCCCTGCCAGAATTGCATTTGCAAGCTGACGCCAAGCCATACTGCAGCGAATGCGGATGACAACACTGGCGCGGAGTAGGATGCGGTCGCCAGCAGGGTCAGGTTGCCGCGCAGGATGCCGATGTTCCATAGCGCGTAACCACCAGCCATGGCAATCCCGGCGGCAAGTAGCTCGAGGGCATTTGCCAGGGTGGTCGCCGGGATCTGCTCATCGCTCACATACCATTTCGACCACAGCACAACGGACGTCAGTGCGAAAAACAGCACCACCAGATTCTGCCCGCCGGCGTAGCGGCGGGTGACATTGCAATACAAGGCGAATGTGATGGCGCAAGCCAGTGCCAGGCTGTAACTCAGCGGGTTGGACTGGACATTCAGGACAATCCCCGGCAGTGACAATCCTTCGCCGCTGACCACCCACAAAATCCCGAAAATCGCCAGCATCGAGCCTGGAATGATCAGCCACCGGGTTTTCTGCCCGTTCATGATGATCGCCAGTACCACGGTCAGACAGGGCCACAGATAATTCACTACGCCCAGTTCGATGGCTTGATGGCGATCGCTGGCAAAGCCCAGAGCCAACGACAGACACACCTCATAGGAGACGAACAAGGCGCTGCCGAGCACGAGATAGAGCCTTGATGTTGAACGAATTTGCGGACGCCCAAGAAACGCCAGCAACAAAATGGCGCCCAATGAATAAATCATCGCCGCGCCGCCCAACGGGCCGAAATGCTCGCTGACACCCCTGATCAATCCGGCGGCAGTACTCCATAAAACAATCGCCATCAGGCCACACCCTGTGGCAGCCCGCTCACCTCTGATCTGCATCACGACTCCTGGCGCTGTATGGCAATTCGACCGCACAGGCTAACCAGCAAAACGCAACGCATAAAGCGACATTTGCGCTGCGCAATCGATGAGCTGCGGTTATACCTCGGGCTTTGGCTGACCTGCGTCCTAACGTCGCAGCCTCCAGCTATTGGCAAATCCTGCGCAAGCCGTAGAATCCCGCGCGCTCTTGCAATCGCGCGTCTCGTCAAGGACGCGGACCTGCAAGGCGGACCCTGTCCGATGCCACCACCCTGCCCGATCGGCAGACACTTGCACAACACCTGTCCCAGCCTGGCAACCGCACGCGCAGAGGCGCACGTTGCGCTGTTCGATTTCTTGAGGTTTTTATGTCTCCGCGTTTGCTGGCCATGGCGCTGGCGCCCCTGCTCGGGCTGTTCATTATTGCTCTGGGCAATGGTTTTCTTTCCTCCCTGACCACCCTTCGCCTGGACGCCGCCGGTGCCTCGGCGACGATGATCGGGATTGTTTCATCGGCGTATTTCATGGGGCTGACGCTGGGGGCGGTGTTCAATGACCGGCTGATTCTGCGCATCGGCCACATTCGTGCCTACGGCAGCTTCGCCTCGCTGATCGCCGTGACGATCCTGTTGCAGGGTCTGTTCTATGACACTTGGGGCTGGCTGATCCTGCGCCTGATCAACGGCTGGGCCACGGTCGGTGTGTTTCTGGTAATCGAGAGCTGGCTGCTCTTGGCGGGTGACGAAAAGATTCGCGGGCGCTTGCTCGCGCTGTACATGATCGTCCTTTATGGCGCTGGTGTTTTGGGCCAGGCCACGCTGGGGACCATCACCGGCATGAGCGACAGCGCGCCGTTCATGGTCGCCGGCATGCTCGCTGCGTTGTCGGTGCTGCCGATCGTGATCCTGCCGCGAGTGTCGCCGCTGCTCGATCAGGTCGAGCCGCTCAAGCCCCGGCAACTGCTGGGCGTGACGCCGACCGGGCTGGTCGGCTGTTTCGGCTCGGGGGTGACCATCGCCGCAATCTACACCTTGTTGCCGCTGTATCTGCAGCGCAGCGGGCTGGACGTCGGTGAAGTCGGCAGCATGATGGCCTGGACGATCCTCGGCGCGATGCTGCTGCAATATCCGGTCGGACGCTGGTCCGATCGCACCGATCGCCTGCAGGTGCTGACCCTGCTGACGGTGGCGTGCACAGTGTTGTCATTGGTGATCGTGCTCGTGCCGCTGTCCTCGACAATGCTCGCCGCGATGCTGTTTCTGCTCGGTGGCGGCGTATTCGCGCTGTATCCGGTTGCCGTCAGCCACGCAGCCGACCGCGCGCCCGCCGAAGCGCTGGTGCCGATGATCCAGGGCTTGCTGCTGATCAACTCGCTGGGCTCGGCCATCAGCCCGATGATGATTTCGCCAGTGATGAATTCGTTCGGCGCCAACGGCCTGTTCTGGGTATTCGCAGTGGTCAACCTGAGCATGGTCAGCTTTTTCTTCTGGCGCCGCGGCAAACGCCCGGTGCCGGCCAACCCCGCACCGTTCACAGCCGCCGCGACCTTTTCGCCGACGGGTGCGGAGTTGCGGGTTACCGAGGACTTGCGCGTGGCCGCTGAGGAACATCCGGCCATGGTCGATGCGATCAGCGGGGAGTTGGTGGCGCAGGCTGAGACCAGTACCGCGGGCAACTGAAGAGTCAGACGTCGGAAGGACGCCTGACTCCGTGTGGATCAGCAACTGCCCGGCGGGATGCCGTCCTTGTTGAAGTCCTTCAAGCGCTCGCGCTCTTCTTCAGTGGAATGCGCCGGGGTTGATTGATCCGGTTCTTCTTCTGGTAGTTCGGTTTCTTCGTCAGTCATGATCTGCCCTCATCGTTGTCGTTGCTGTTTCGGCACCGGCGGAGGGCTGGCAGTTCCGGATTTCGAACACAGGAACAGGGAATGTCCATGCTCACTCAAACATCCATGTGATCGATTGCCGTGCCAGTGCCTGCCTCCATCAACGCGGGAATAACAACGTCAGGGTGAAACGCAATCCCCACCCTTGCGGGCCGTCTTGAGGACTGTCGAGCCAGTAACGCGGTCCCGCTTGTAGAGTTAAAGGTTGGCCACCGATTTTCAGCAGTTGCGTTACCGTCAGATTAATCGGTACTGACCACTCCCGAGATTGCCAGTTATAGGTCGACTCGGTATTCACGCCCCAGGTCGTCAGCGTGCTGTTGGTATAGGAGAGGAACGGTTGCAGGAACGTCTGGTTGACCTTGTCCTTGTCATCCGGCGGGCTGCCATCCAGCCCCCAGAGGTGATTCGCCAAGATGCCATGGGTCCAGCCATTTTCCTGTTTCAGGGCAACTGCCGTTGGGCCGACTCCCCACTGTTCGCTACTCAGCAATTGGTCACTGCCGGCAGGAATCAGAATCGCCGGGCCGGCACCGAGGATCCAGCCACTTTCAGTCGGTTGTCTGGGTGAAAAGAAAAAGCTTTGGGTGATATCACCAACACCGGACTTGTCCGCTACCCCGTCAGGCGCGAGACCGTGCTGATCGATGACCGGCAGAATCGTGCGGGAGATCAGATTCCAGTCATCATTCAGAGTAAATGGCAACACAGGCTGAATGTTGGTGAGACTGCGCATGCCATCACCGGTCGGGCCCATTTTTTGGTCCCAGTTGTACTGGACAGGAAGGCTGTACATGGCAGCGACAGGGTTGAGCGCTTGCTTGGCAAGCTCCGCTGAATCCTCAGCTTGAACGCTCGGTATCACCCAGAATGAGCCCCACACTGCAGCTCCCCGAAACCAGCGATGCTCGTAAGTCTTCATGCAAGTCCGCAACCAATAACTGAAGTATTCAGGGCCGCTATTGTTGAGTAGCCCGTTCTTGCAGGCGATGTATGGCACACGTCAAAAGCGCCAGGTCGCGCCTGCGCCGATTATGTGCAGCGCAGCGTTGCGGTAGGTGCCTGATAGCGTGTCCCCTGAACGCGACTTGGTTTGATCGACCTCCATGTCTCCCAGCCATACAAGGGTATAGGCGGCATGTACGTCCAGGCTTTCGTCGACTTGATAATTCAACCCGGTAGCCACACGCCAGGCCTCTCCCATGGGATTATCGACGGTTCGGTCACGGTCATTGACCGCAGAGCTGTCATAGCCCATGCCAAAGCTCCAACGCACGCGCGGGTTGACCTGATATTGCGCGCCCAGGGACGCATGCCAGGTGTCTTTATAGTTTCGATCGGCTGTGCGGGACACTTCGGCAGCACTGGCATCAACCTCTACGCCGATGTCACCAAACTCACTCCAGTCTTGCCAACCGAGACTGCCCAGCAGCTTCCACCTGGGATCCAGATCGTGCGCGACACTCAGCAGGACGGTTTGCGGCACCGACATATCGAGTTCCAGGGAATCAACATCCAACCGTCGAAGTGCTGCATTGATGATGGGATTATCAACTTTGCGCACCGTTGGACTGTCCTTGAACTCCAAGTCGATCTTGCTGGTGTAGGCCAAGCCTATTTGCGTGCTTTCATTCAGCCGGTAGAGCAAGCCGAGATTCAGGCCTACCCCTGTGTCGGTATCCTTGAATTCAAGTTGACCGTCGGGGCTATCGCGCAGCCCCAGCAGGTTGTTGTTGATCGCCGTTTCATTTCGATAGTAGGCATACATGATGCGTGGTCCGATGCCTATGGAGAGGTCATCGGTAACCTTATGCGCGAAGGTCGGCTGGAACGACACTCCGATAATGGCTGCCTCCTGGTTGAAATAGCGACCTGCCCAATCGTCGTCGTAATCCAGTGCCAAACCAAAGTTGCCATACATGCCGAATCCAACAGCGGATCGTTCGTCAATTTGATGACTGACGAAAAAACTGGCTCCGGGCAGGTATTGCAATGCGTTGCCACCCTCATTGCCACCGAACTGATTGCCACTGCCGCGAGAAAATCGCATGTCTCCCAAAATCACCTGGGCATTGGCGCTCACTTGAGTCCCGCTCAGCTGAGTGATCCCTGCAGGATTGCTCATCAGGACACTCGGATCGGCTGCAAGCGCAGCGGCTCCGGCATTGGCAAGGCCATTGCCTTCCTGACCCGCCTCGTAAATCAGGATGCCCCCGGCTGACGCGCTGCCACACAGCAGCGTGGCAAATCCGAAAGCCACTGGAGTCATGAGTCGATGAGTGTTGCTGCCTCTATACATTGCGCGTCCCCTGCGAAACCATCAGGCAACCCCATCACGGCATCGCCCGTTGATGCGAAAGTTTGGCGGCCACCTCGATATTGCTGCTGCGAAATACGAACGTGGCCTTTCAGCAAGCTATTTGGTTTTCAATTGCTCGTAGGACGTGACCATGTCCCTGGCCCATACATCAAGAACCGCTTTAAAGTCGTTGGCCTTCAGCACTTGGGCAGAACTGTCCAGATCAGCATGGTTATCGAATCGAGACTCATCTCTGGAAGCTCGTTCTAATCGGAAAGTGCTGGCCCATAAGCGCTGACGACAAGTTCCAGCAAAGGTAGTTGGAAACAATGATTCGTCTAGCGACAGGCATGCTTCTTTCGGTAGGAGAGCCCCCATGAAAATGAGCACCAAGGCTTATATTTTGATTGCTTCAAAAATATCAAAGTGCCATTTTTTCGGAGCTTGCCACCACTATTCAGTTATTTCTTCTTACGCTTTCAAGGACTTGTACGGGTCAGAATCTTTGTCAAGGTTTCGGCAACCACGGCCCCAACATCTGCAGCGTCCCCCTGCCACCACGGCGCAAGGAGGCGACGAGCGGCAACCATGTGACATCGGTTGTTACAACTTGTGACGCAGGCATCAGACGCACTTCGCCGGCGGTTCCACCCGCAGGTCCGCCGTCAGGCATGTAGATGGTCACCCAGTCGTCTACCGCGTCCAGTACAAGGCACAGACGCCATCCATCACCCTCCGCGATCATCCCGACTTTCGTGCTGCCATCGTCATCCAGGCCAGCCATTCGAGTGCTTATATCCTTGAAAAGCTGGTATCCCGGGAGATTACCCAAGACCCTGACTTCAAGAGTTTCCAGAGCACTGGACGCCATCTTCGTTCTGGCCAGCAGCCCCGCCAGAAAACACATCGCTAGCAGCCCCATGGCCGCTGCCAGACTGATCAGTGTTATGCCAGCAACATCATAGCCTTCAAAGAGCGGTAATAACTTGCCGAGGGGAATACGCAAGAGGTGAATGGCCTTTTCAACAAGCGCGAAAATCAGCACTAGCGGGAGAATAAACAACACGCCACCGACCACTGTCGTTTTAAAAAATCCGTACATGGATTATCCCCGTCAGATTCTATTCAAAGAAAGTTCACGCGCTTTCTTCAGGCAAGACAAATGGCAATATCGCTGCATTCAGGTAATGGCGTAAGCAAGCGCCATATGACTGTTGAGTCGCGCCTTTGCCGCAGCATCGAATGTCATTGGAATGACCGCTCCGGTCGAGGTGCCCCTGATTGCCGCACCCACGCCAGAAGCACTGCGATTTCCGGATCAGTCCGCAAGGCGTGGAGGATGAAATCCTGCATGGGATGAACCCCGAACGCACGATCATTTGCAGATTGCGCGCCTCGCGAGTTTCCGTGGCCACCTTCAGCTCAACCGCCTCATCGTCAGCTTTGGGCGCGGCATTCAACGCCCAGCCAAAATCGCTCCAGAGCGTTGCGAACAGCACCATCCAAACCGCCAGCAGACTGCTTCGCATGCGCCTGTTTCCTTACGCACAAGTATCAAAAAGGGATACGTAAGCCAGCGTAGTTCAGCGATGAATGTTTACCACCACGTCAGGTCAACACGCCTGATGGTTATCAACCTTGGGTATTCGTGGCGCTCGGGACGAGCTCGGGCTTGAAACGGTCGGGAAGACAGAAAAGTCTTCCGAACAAGAAAGGGAACAGCCTACGAAGGGACTGATGTTCGAAACTGCCAAAAAAAATGTTTTGATGGCGGAAAAAACGAAGGGCTTGCATGAGATATGTCATGCAAGCCCTTGATATTCATGGTGCCCGAAGCCGGAATCGAACCGGCACGCCCTTACGAGCGGGGGATTTTAAGTCCTGCGCCAGAATCAAGCAGGCTGCGGCTTTGATGCGATTTTCTGGGCCGCAATTAGAGTCGAAAGACTGCGATACGGCCCAATGTTTTCGCATACCGAAAAATGATTGCGGCCCGAAAAAAGACCTAAAATTTCACGTGAAAATTGAAATCCTATCGGGCACTGAGAAGCTGGCATTATGCCGATTCTGCATATTCCAGCGCTTTGCCCTTCTCCGGCGTTCTGCCGACATTGAATCCCCCTGCTACTCTAGTTTCGTCAACGGAGGAAACCAATGCCAAACTCTGATCTGCTCCCTTCCCTACTCTCCAAAATCAACGAAAACCAGCTCGCCCTTGAGGCTGCCATCATGGAGCTAACCCTATGGGTCGAGCAGCGCGGATCCGCCGATGTCGCCGAAAACGTCCGAAGCTCTCTGGCCGCGCTCGATCGAAATGAAGAATTCATCAAAATGACTTTGGCTGTATTGATGACACCCGACTGACAGCTCGTCGCCTCACCCTCGCCCCCTTGTCGCGCCTCAATTACTGTACATCCAAACAGTATTCAGTAAGGCATTCCCGTGGATCACCTCATAGAAGACACTGACGATTGGCTCGGCAACCCGACCCCGCTCGAAACCTGCCGACACCAGCTCAGGATGTACGAGAACGAATTCGAATCGCTCACTCTCAAGCTGGAGCGCGCATTGGAAAATATTCAGGGCCTGGTTCGAGACAATGACGCACTCAGGCAGGAGAGAGATTCTCTCAAGGCCAAGCTTCAGTACGCCGAAGGGGATTTACTGAGCGAGAGGCGAAGATTCGCCGACGTTGAGCACAGCAGAAACCACCTGTTCAAGGAAAACCAGCGCCTGCTCAGAGAAGCTCGAGACCGGGGGGAGCTGGCAGGTCATTGCGAAACCTGCGCCGAAAAAGGTTGGTGACGAACCAGCGCTGGGGGGTCTACGCTGAATCAGATCGAGCCGAGGGCATGGCAATGTGCGGACGACTTTCCCAGTACAGCGGCATTCACGATTTCGCAGCGGCGCTCAGCGTGCCACAAGGCTACGACCCTTTGCGCAGCGATTAGCCAGTGCCTGAACGAAGCGCACGGGTCGTGCGAATACGACGGCTAACGCCGTAGCTTGAGTTCAAGAGAGAATGATCTCGAAGCTTAGGTCACAGTCTAATTAGGTATAGATTCGCCAGTCTGATGAAACTGCGCCTGGGATTTTCCAGCCCGCTTCGCGCGATACAGCGCCTCATCAGCCTTGCCTAGAGCGTCAGCAAAATCCCCCGTCGTCCACAGCGCCCCGCCTATGCTGCAGCCGACCCTGATAACCTGGCCGGCAATCGTGACAGGCTCTCCAATTTTTTTGAGAATTCGCTGAGCCGCACTCTGCACGTTATCCAACGACTCGCCAGGCTTCAATCGGAGCAGCAGAACGAACTCGTCGCCGCCGTGGCGGACAGCGATATCGCCATCACGCACGGCGGCAGAAAGACGCAAGCCGACTGAATGGAGCAATGCGTCTCCGACCGCATGGCCAAAACTATCGTTGACAGGCTTGAAACCATCAAGATCTAGGCACAACACGCCGAAAGCTGGATGCTGCCCTGGTTCGTCTTGAACACTCTTTACGTAGTTTTCCAGCGCAGCACGGTTGGGTAGCCCCGTCACAGTATCCCGATACGCTACGCCGCTGATGAGCGCTAACTGCCCCTGTTTCTGCGTCAGACTCTCGACCAGATGTCGAATGACTATGCTCAGTTTTTCAACCTCCACGCTGCCTTTTACCAGGGGAATATCTACGTCAGCGCCTTCAGCTAAGCGTGTTGCTGCATCGGCAATCTGGTTGAGTGGACGAGTAATAATGCCTGCCACATACCATCCGAGCGCGGCGAATGCGACGGATAAGAGACTACCCCAGAGTAAAACTTCTGCGCGTAGTCCGTTCGCCTCCGCAAATGCGACTTTTGCTGGCTGACGCGTCACGACCGTCCAGCCTAACCCAGGGTAGCCGTCAAGTCCGGTGCTTTCGGCGCGCCCCGAGACGTATTTCTTGCCATCCTCCCAGTCACTCACCGTCCAGTCAGTCTCGCTGTTCCGGGCAACGCAAGCTCCGCACGGGTGCCCGATGAGTCGCTTGGGGCCGAGCAAGACGACTCCGTCTCTGCCGATAACCAAAAACTCCAATTCTGGAAGACTTTTCTTCAGAGGTTCGAACATCGTGCGGCCAATTTCTGCTGCCCACTGCCAGGAGAGGTGAGTGCCTAATACACCTATGAACTCTCCGTTCTTACCTTTGACAGGCATGCTGATATCCACGAATTTCATAGCTTCGCCCGTCGGGTTGGCCAATAGCTTGGCGAGCATGACTGCTTCATGCACATCACCTACAAACGTCTTGTCTTGTCCCTCGATGAAGACCGGTCGGTGGGCAATGTTGACGCCTTCAAGTAGCCGTCCTGTGGATGCGACTACGGTGCCTTGGGCATCAGTAAGTCCAATCCAGGAGTAGCTCGGGAACTGAGCATTGAGGTGGTTAAGCAAGGTACGTGCTTGGGATACGTTCGCGGGATTGCGCAAAGCCTCTAAGGCACTCAGAACACTTAGCTCCTTAGCGCGGCTATGCATGTCGCGATCAAGACGGTCGATCATCGAAGCGGCATATTCCGCAAGCTGATGCCCGGTTTGTTCTTTGTGTCTGGAAATTGCGGATGCACCAATGACGGTGCCGAAGATGCACGTGAGGACCAACACCGCGACGGCGACGACCATTGCGAATTTCATTCGCAAACTTTGGAAAGGGAGCAACTGCATGATTGGAAATCCGGCAGATCAAACGCCTTCAATCCTTGGCATTCTCGATAAAGCTATCGGCAAGCGACAAGGAGTTCTTGAGTGGATTGTATGTGATGGCCGCCTTTTACTCGCCAAAATGGACCACACTCGGAGTTGAACATCCCTTCGCGATGGGGTGTTGGGCACCCGGACGTACCTGAACGAAGATATTTTTGTGACGGGCTGGCGCTTCGCGCCGAGGGCAAGGTCTGCAATCGACAAAGTGGGCCGATAAAGCCGATCGATGAAAACAACTGAATGATTCAATGCTGCGACAGTGTTTTCAGGTGCTCTACCAGCGCAGCTTCAAAAATGATGTACAGCCTTTCAGCATCGCCGGAGCGCAACGCACCGGCGGTTTCCAGCCCAAGCACGAAGCCTTCCGCCCGTGCTCCCGCCTTCACCGCAGTGATCATCGAATCCGTGCGGACGATCTGCGCAAGTAGACGATCGGCTTCTCGCTGCATTTTGTCGCCCATCACCACGCCTTCCAATCTGACCACCCCTTATACTCAGTTTCCCATCCAGTAGATCACCGACAAAACGACTGCAGCCCAGGCAAGCGTCATCAGAAAAGAAAGCCCTATGAAACGCTTGTCCATCGCTATGCGTCCGTCCTCAAATGCGAATGATGGTTCAGGAGGTTCGCCTTCGCAAGCGTGGCGGAGGGCCATCAATGTTGCACATTTCGTACATAGTCCTGGCACGCCCGCAATGCGATCAGTCCGCGATCACCTGTGTCGGTGACGGCGATAATTCGTTGAGCATGCGCCGGGTCAAGTCGGGCTCGTACGGTTGCATGATCCACGCCGCCGGCGCCGGTGGTTTTTGGCACGTCACAGCCACCGGCTGAATCCGCGTCCATGAGGACTGACAGCCGCAGATCAGAAGTGGCAAGGCGATCGCGCAGGCGATCCTGGTCACGTTGGGCATCGCTCAATTTCCTGTAATGAGTTTGCTCACTGGCCGCCAGCCTCAGCTCAAGCGCCAGCCGCTTGTCCTGCTCGGCCTTCTGCGCCGCGGCGCCGGCCGTGGCAAGTTGGTTCAGCGTCTCGCCGTTGAGCTTGGCCTGCTCGGCAAGCTGCCTGCCATAGCGCCATTCCTGAAACTGCCAGGCGCTGCCGAAGCCGGCGAGCGCCAGCGCCAGCACGCCGATCAACCGCCACGGCACGGTCACGCCAGCACCTCGCGCGCCGTCTCCCACAGCGCCAGCCGTTCCGCCAAGCCGTTCAGCCCGCCGTTGATGCGCCGAGTGATGGTGTTGAACTCTTCCCGATCGGCCAAATCATTCAGTCCCTTTTGCTTCCAGAACCACGCCGCCGACATCGCGGCATGCTGAGGCAGCTCGAGCAGTTCCGGGTGGCTGATCAGATCGAGGCCCAGCGCTTCGCCGCACTTCGCGTAGTTCGCCCGGCCTGTGATTTGAATCAGGCCGCGACCGCAATACTTGCGGCCATCGCCCGGCACGGTATTGCCGAGGTCTTCGCGCCCCTCGTATCCGCGTTGCGCAGCGGTCGGCCCCCAGATTTCACGGACGTAGCGCAGCTGACCCGACTCGTGACCGATCTGCGCGAGAAATGCGGCGGCGCGCTTCGTGCCCAAGATCTGGTAGTGCTGCATGGCGGTGTTCAGGGCGGAAACAAAAACGCCCGCTTGAGTGCGGGCGTTCGGGAGGATCTGCAGCAACTGCTGCTGACTGATGGACATACCAAACTCCAGACATAAAAAAGCCGCACTCAGGCGGCGATGGGATGCGGCTACTGTTTCTCGACGCTCACCACCTTGAGTGGCGGTTTTGCACCTTTCTTTTTCTTGCCCTTGGATTTACCAGCTTTGCCGGCATTGCATTCGACGGTTGTCGACCAGCCGGATTGGGTGAACACCTGCTCCACCGAGTCCGCCAGATACTCGCCATCAAGCCCGACCTTGAAGCCCTGGGCGAGAATCGGCCGCTCGGCGAAGATGTCAGTCCGTCCTTCCATCTCAAACCGCACGTCGGCGGTCGAGCGGTTGAACGCTGACAGCCGCGCCTTGGCGGCCGCTTCGGCGGCGGTCTTGTTTGGGTAGATATGGCGATCGGTATGCACTGCCGGCAAGCCGTCCGGAGCGTCATCGTTGTCGATGGTGACCACCGCCAGCTTGCCGTTTTTCTTGTCCTGATGTTTGGTGGCCACCGCCTTGTGCGAGTTGCGATCACCGAGACTGAATTGCCAGCGGCTGAGGTCACTGCGGGTCAGGGTGATGGCGCCGAACGCCTTGCCGCTGGCCGTCTGGCCACCCTGGCGCGGCATCACCAACAGCTTGCCGTCTGCCACCTTGGCCGTGCAGTCGTATTGCTTGGCCAGACGGGTGATGAAATTAAAATCGGACTCGTTGAGCTGGTCGACCCGGGCGACCTTGGTCGACACCGGGCAAACCGGCTGCCAGCCATTGCGCGCGGCCACGTCAGCCACGATCTTCGACAGCGGCACATCTTCCCAGCTTCCGCTACGAATGGTCTTGCCGCTGCCACGCATGTCGCTGGCCTTGCCCTTGATCACGATGGTGTCGGGTGGGCCTGACACCTCGACCGTGTCCACGGTATAGCTGCCCATGCGCGTCAGGGCCGTTTCGGCATACCCCAGGTAAATCTCGATTGAGCTGCCACGCCGTGGCAATTGCACTTGCCCATCACGGTCGTCGATACGCAACTCAAACTCGTCGGACTCCATGCCCGGCTTGTCAGAGGTACGCAGCAACAACAGCCGATCATTGATCTTGGCCGTGACGTCGGCCCCATCGGCGACGATTCGAAACATCGGAGTCATGGTTTTTTTCCAATAAAAAACCCGCACAAGGCGGGCCAGAAAAACAAGGTGTCGTTACGCGTTACGCGTAACGCGACGCGGCGCCGGCGAAGGCATCGCCCCGGGTCAATCCCACAAGCTGACGCCCTCACTGGTCGGGCTGGGCAGATCCGGCAGGACGATAATCACGCCCGACCGGAACGGTTGAGGCTCATCGGCCAGCCCCTGATTGGCATCGAGCACGGCCTCGACGCTGCCATTCAGATGGCCGTAAACGTTGTTGCAAATGACATCGAGCATGTCGCCATCAGACGTCCTGCATGTCGTCGCCATAGCGCTCAAACTCCAAAGTGAACCCCTGTTTGCGAGCAATCCCGCCGTGCAGCAGTGCGGACTGCTCCTCGTTGATGTTTTTCAGGCACCACGTCCCGATCACCTCGCCATAGCCCGTGGTCAGGGTCAGCGGTTGCAGCCTGGCCCCGATGGAACGCAGCGTGTCCATCTGCTTCAATCCACCCTTGAAGCCTGGGTAGATCGTGCCTTTGAGCGTCAACTTTTCATCGCCCATACCGATGCCCTGCTTCGCCGGCCGGCGCGTCAGCCGCTCCTGCGAAGCCCAGCGGAATTCAGTCGAACGGCTCAGCTCATCAAAGGCTGCCGTGTCCAGATTGAAGTAATACGGCTCAATTTTCGAATCGCGCGGCTGAATGATCATCAGATGCGGGAACGGCTTCACCGCCTCCGGCGCCGGCGTGGCCTCCACGGCAAAGGAACTGGTGGGCACGATGTTGGCCAGCGACGGACTGACCTTGCCGGCGACGTTGTTGATCGCCGTGGCCGCCTTGCCCGCCTGTTCCTTCACCGTGCCCAGCCGCTCCTGCACTTCAGCCGCCGCGCGGGTGGCGCGGCCGTACACCGCTACCACCTGACCGACCTTGGCTTGAGCCGCATCGACGCCGCGCATCACCCGCTGAAGTTTGGCGCCGATGGCCGGACTAACAAACGGGATGTTCTCCAGCTCGGACGCGGCGCCGGTTAGTTCGCGGATCGCACCGTTGACCGGGGTCAGCATGCCATCGGCACTGCGTCGGCCGGTTTCTGCCGCCTCGACCAGGTACTTCAGGCTCGATTGCATCTGCTCCATGTAAGCCATGAAACCTCCTTAGACATGGGGTTCGTCGTACAGCTTGGCGGCGTTACTCTTCGCCGCGTCCGCCATCATTCGCTGCATGTGCGGCATCAGATCCTGCGCCAAGGTTTGCGGGTCTTTGACGTCGCCCTGCACCGTGACCGGCATACTCAGCGAGTACTGAAACTGCTGGTCTACTTTGGCCGGCACCGGGTTTTCTGGCTCCTTCGGCTGAATGGCCAGCGCCGCAGACTTGAGCGGCGCCGTCACCGCCATCGAGCGTGCGACATCCCCCAGCGCCGGTCCTTGTTGGCCCGCCGACGCCATCATGAGCGGCGTAGTCGGCACCGGCGCCTTTGCCGTTTGCTCGGGCTTTTCATCCTCGCCACCAAACAGCGACTTGCCCAACGACCCGCCCAGCGCCGCACCGCCCTGACTGCCCAGGTAAGCACCGATCAAGCCGCCGATGGCCGTGCCAATGATCGGCACCACCGAACCGATGGCGGCCCCAGCTGCGGCGCCCGCCATGGTGCCGGCCAGGTTGCCAGCGGCCGCACCGTAGCCCTCGGCTTTTTCGTCCTTGGTCTTGGCGTTTTCAAAAGTCTCGTAGGCCATGGCCCCGGACTCCAGCAGCGTACCGCCTGGAATCATCTTGGCGACTTTGCCGACCTTACCAACGGCCTGCACAACCCCGCCCAGCTTGGCCATCGTGCCCGCCGGAACAGCCGGTACCGGTGGAGCGACCGGCCGTGGTACGGGAACAGACGGACGCGGCAGCGGTGAACGCGCCGCCCCAGGCCGAGGCAGCGGCCGCCGCCGCGAAGCACTGCGCCGCGAGCCGCGACCACGCCGGCGAGACTCGCCTTGAATATCCGCGCCGCCAGTGCCGCCCATGGCGTTGGCATTGACGACGAAAACTTTTTGGACGCCGTCGTGACCTGCGCCAGTTTCAGTGCCAAGGCCGCCGCCCGTTGCCGCTTCCTTCACCCGCGAAACAACATCCAGGCCAGTCGCTACCAGATCAAGTTCTCCGGTTTTTTTATTTGGGGCTTCGCTCCCACTCCTGCCACCGCGCGACCCACGCGCAAGGTTTAGCAGCCCCTTGCTGATCTTGATCGTGCTGAAGATACCTTTTAAGGCGATCAGCCCCGCCCCGACCGTGGCGATACCGGCAACCACCCCCGGCGCGCTATCCGTCAGCGACGTAATGCCTTTAGTAACCTTGGTCAACGACTCGGCCACGGTGTCCGTCACCGGACGCAGGGCATCACCGATGCTGCGCATGGCGTCGTCCATCGACTGAGCCATTTCCGCCCACTTCTGCGATGACGACTCACGCCGCTCGGCGAGGTTTTTGTCGAGGATCCCGGTCGCGTCCCGCGAATCGTTTTTGAGCTGGCTGTACAGCCCCTTGTTCTGCATGTAGGCCGACAGTGCGGCCTTGACCTGCATGTCGGCGAACAGGTCACCGGTGCGCAGGGATTCTTCCAGCGAGGCCATCATGGCCTTGGCCTTATCGGGATTAGCTTCCTTGCTGATTTTTGACGTCGCTTCGGCCATGGCCGCCGCGCGCTTTGGATCGGTCGCCTGAATGTATTTCTGGGCCAGTGCCATGCTGGCCTCAAGCGTCGACATACCGTTTTGCAAACCGGTCTGCATCGATCCCTTGTAATCAATCCCGGCTTTTTCGTAAGCCTTGACCGTATCGGTCGAACCGATTTTGCCCATCCAGTTTTTCAGGTTGTTGGCCGCTTCGTCCGAACTGCCGGCCTGCTTCATCTGCACCTGCAACATGGCGCCCAACTGCGTCACCGCATCCAAGCCGGTGATGCCGTTGCTGGCCATGTTGGCCAGCAGCTCCGGAAACCACTTAGCCATGTCGGCCGCCTCAAAGCTGCCCGCCTGCCCTTGGTAGGCGATCGCCTCCAGCGCCTGCTGCATCTGCTTGGGGTCGGTGATCTTGGCGTTCTGCCCCAGGGCGTTGATCATCTTCGCTGTGTCGACGCCGCTGGATCCCTGCCCCACGACAAACTTGGCCGCGACAGGCGCGTATTCCAACGCCTTGCTCAGGTCCATGCCGGCGCCGACCAACTGATTGACCACGTCGGCCACATCGTTGCGCGCCATGCCGGTGTCGCGTGAAGTGTCGATGATCTTGCGCGACATTTCCTGCTCTTGCGGTTTGTTGGCAATGCCGGCCTTGATCGCGATGTCACGCACAATCGCGCCAAAGTCAGCGCTGACCTTGGTCGGTACCGCCATGGCACCGACACCGACCACCGCCGCACCGACGGCGCCCTTCATGCCCTTTACGCCAGAATCGATCTGCTGATGCCCCTTGGCTTTCAGCTCGGCTTTGTTGGCCGTCTGCCCCATCGAGCGATAGGCTTTTTCCAGCCGGCCGACCTCAATCCCCTGCTTTTTCAAGCTGTCGAGGTTCGAGTTCAAACGGTTGAGTAATTTGGACGCGCCGGCAGCGCCGGTGTCGTGAGCCTTTTTCCATTCTTCGCGCAGGCGGATGGTGTCGCCAATCGTGCGCTGCAGCACGCGCGCTTTGTTGCCTTCAGCCTCAAGGCGCTTAATGCGCCCGGTCACATCCTTGAACGCGGCGCCGACCGTGGAACTGACGGCACCGCCGATCACCAGCCCGAGGGCGAGTTTGTTTGCCATGTCATGGCCCTCATGTGCCCAGCACTACCGGTGGCAGCTCAATCCGTGAGCCACCACACCATATCCGCGAACGGCATCGACTGGATCTCAGCGGCGGAAAATCCGGTTTCCGCCGCCAGACGTTTCGCCGCCGACTTGATAACGCAGGGGTTAAAGCCCGTCGTCGTTGTCCATGCGAAAATAGCCGGCCTGCAAGCGGTTAAAATCCACCAGCTTCAGCCCCTCCAGATCCGCGACAGGCGCACCGGACAACGCAGCAAACAACACCAGCTCGCGCTGCTCATCATCGCCACCCACCTCACGGTTGGCCGACCGCACGTCGCCCACGGTCGGCGAACGCAAGGCCAGCTTGTCGACGGTCACGCCGTTGATTTCACTCGGACACGACAGCGTTACCAGCACCTGATCGGTGGTCAACGACAACCACGCCGGCATCGAGTCCGAATAATCGGTTTTCGGTACCAGGTGCGAATACGCCGTTTGCACGCGGCGATAATCCGTCAGCTTGAGGCCTTCCAGATCCTTCAGTCCGACTTCGGCGAGACCGGCGAACAGCATCAGTTCGCGCTGTTCATCATCGCCGTTGGCAGCACGATCAGCCGCACGCACTTCACGCACGGTCGGGTTACGCAGGTTCAACGTCTCGACGTCGATGCTATTGGCTTGGCTTGGACGGGTCAGCGTTACAACGGCACCGGCTGCACTGAGCGACAGCCAGGCCGGCAGGTTTTTAGCGATTGCTTGAGTCATCTGAATCTATTCCTTACAGGCCAAGCGCGTTGCGCACTTCGAGCAGTTGGTCTTTGCCGTCGATCACCTGAATGCCGGCGACCATGTCGATTTCGTACATCAGGCGCCCGTCGATTTCGAGCTTGTAGTACGTGACCGCAACGGCGTGTTTGATCTCAGCCGCATCACCGGCTTTCCAGTCACCGAGATCGACCTCTTTGAGGCGACCGCGCAGGGTGGCAACGACCGCTGTCACCGCGCCCTTCTGGCCCTTGAAGGCACCTCGGAACGTGGCGTTGAAAGCGGTGCCGTCAGCCAGACCGAAGTATTTGAGCGACTCGCGGCGCACGCCCTTGGTGACAAACGAGGCTTCCATTTTCTCAAGCCCCTGATCCATCTCGATGGGACCGGCCATGCCGCCCCCACGATATTCGTCGGTCTTGGTGGTCAGCTTGGGCAGCGTCAGGCTCGGCACGTCGCCGGAGAAGTTCACGCCGTCGACGAACAGGTTGGTGTTGTACAAAGTCTGAGGAATCATTGGTTACGCCCCCTTAGGCTGCTTCAAGCACTTCGGTCATCCATTGATCGGTGACTTCGAAAAGGAAATTCGGGTTTTCTGCCGGCGGCACGTCGGTGAAACGGATGCGCCAATACACCTTGCCCTGGGCGATCTGGCTGGCCGTGTTCAATTCGGTGTCGGGGAACACTTCAAAGTTGATGATTGCGCCCTGAGCTTTCAGGTCACGCATGAATGCATCCAGACCGTTGGTGACATCGGTCACGTAGGTCTTGGTGATCGAGCGGTCAACCGCCCACTTGTGCCCGGCCTGCACCGCGTCCATGAGGATGAACAGCGTGCGAACGCGGGTGACGAAGGCCCACTTCGGATCGCTCGACAGCGTGCGGTTGCCCCACAGACGGTAACCGTCATCGCGAATGATCGTGGTGATATTGGCGTTATTGAGCAGGTTCGCCCGGCAGGTTTCGTCGCCGTCCAGGTACTCGACCGCGCGGCCGGTACCGGTGATGCCGGTCAATTCCTTGTTCGACGGCGAGGCCCAGAAACCGTACTCAGCATCCGTCCAGGCAAACAGGCCCGCCGCCCAAGCCGAACCGGGCGCGTCGACGGTCTTGCTGGTGACGGTGTCCCAATACTTGACGCCCGGGTCGACCATGAACAGGTTGCGACTGCCGAAGTTATCGGCGTAGGCCATGGCGGCCTCGTCGGTCGTGCCAGGGCCGTCGATGATGCCGATGGCGCGCAGCTTCTGCGCCACGCTATCGAGCGCCGTAGCCACCGCCTGAGTCGCGGTATGACCCGGCGCGATCAACAGTCGCGGCTGCGCATTGAACAGACTTTTACCGTCGAGCAGCGCCTGCAAACCGGTGCGTTGCCCCGAAGCCAAAACTCCGCCGATGATTGCCGAGGTCTGCAGGGCGGCGTCTTCCAGCTTGGCCACGCCGATGGCGACGATTACCGCCTTGGCTTTGACGTAGATGGCCTGACAGGCCTTGGTGATCGCCGAGTCAGGACCGAAAGCGGCGATGGCCTCGCGCTCGGTAGTGATCAATTTCAGCTCGCCCGCCTTGGCCGTACCACCGCCCAGAACGCCAGGTGTGAAGGTGTCGCACAGACCGATGATCGAGGACGACGGCAGCGAGATGGTGCGTGCGCCTGTGTCGACCGACGTGGTCGTCACGCCGTGAAAAAAACTCATAGGGGTCAGTCTCCAGAAACGAAAAAACCCCGCATAAGCGAGGCTGTGAGGGTGTTCGTGTTACGCGTAACGGAAAAGAAAACGCCCCGTCAGTGCGGGGCGTCTATTGCAGCTCGGCCGGATCTGGCGGCGTGGAATCCGGCCAGCCCTGCGACAGCATGTCCTCGTGATACTCGCCGGCCTCGATCGCGCGCAACAGCGTCAACTCGCGGTCAAAGCAGGCTTGAACGTGCGCCCGCACGGCCTTGGCGATGGCGATGATTTGCGCCGCACCAATCTCGACAAACCCGCCGACCGTCTTGAAGTTGCAGCGGTATTCGGGATCGAGAACGGCGGACAATCCGGTACTGGCAATCAGCGCCTGGCTGTCGCGGGTCGTTTCGATTTGCAGGCCATCGACGCTAACGCCAGTGGCCTCGCGTGCGAAACGCTCCTGAGCCACGACCCGCTTGTAATCTTTGGCAGCCGGCTCGGGGTCTACCAGCACCGGCACACCCTCGCCGACCCAAGCGATTGATTTACCTTCGGAAAGTCCGCGCAACAAAATTGCGTATTGGTCGGACGTGATTTGCACGGCATCTTCGGGAATGTTGTTATTCCCTGGTTGATGAAAAAAGCCGCCCACTGTAGGAGACACAAAGATTTTCATGGGTTACTTCCCGAACGATATCCAAACACAGTTATAACCGCCCCCAGCCTTGGCGGCGGTAGAAGGGACATAGTGCGGAATCACAGCTCCCGACAAACTGAGTCCCGTGTAAGCGACAGCCATGCCTGTGATAGAACCCGCAATCGACAGAATCTGAAAGTGCTGCACGTTGTAGTTGGTTGGAAGTGTGATTACACAATCACCGTTAGAACCAACCGTGGTAAGCCCCCACTGAATAGTGAAGCCACCTAGCCAGCGTGGAAGTCGAATAAACCCATTCTGGCCGACTGTCATTCCGAAGCCAGCAAGGAGCTTTTTGGCGGTTACAAACTTAGTGTCATCTACACCGGCATCAACTTCCGTTTGAGTTGCAACCTTGGCAGTACCCAGCTTGACTTCGGTGGCCTGCGTGGCCAGAGCCGCGAGCGCAGCAACGTCAATATTTCCCTGATTGATTGGTGCGTTCCACGCCTTAATACACCAGATCACCGCCAAGTTCCGGCCGCGCGTCTCGTCAGCAGTTCGCGCCACCCTGGAGGCGTCAAAAGACATATTGATTACGCCGGATGAGGCAGTTCCGTTCGGAAGCTGCGTCCCGCCACTCGCCGTCGCGGTGAAAGCGCCTAACACCGTTCCTGTAGCCGCGAGCTGTACGCCGTTGTTAGCCGCATATTGGCCGGTAATGTTCTGCAAGGCATCAAGCTGACTGCTACCAATTGCACGGCCAGCATCTACACCGCGCCCATGATCCCAGCCGCGCAAGAATTCGCCGCGCGACTCCGGCAGACGGAAATTCCCGGCACCCTCGCCGCCCTTGTTGAAGGCCGTACCGAGGAACGCAGCCAGATCGGGATAGACCGCAATACTTTTGACGCTGCCGTCCAGCTCAAGAAAACCGGGAGCGACCTTGTCCAGCGGAAACGCCACCGTGGCGCCTACAGGCAGCGCCGAGGCCTGGGCAATCATCGCCTCGATTTCGACCTTGGTGTAGCTGTCCTTGATACCCATGGCGGCGAGCGTTTCCGGGTTATCACCCGATACGACAATCCCGCGATCGTTGACCTTGACCCGCGTGTATTCGCCCGGGACCTTGTTCTTCGGCAGCACTTCCAGAATGGCCGCGTCAACGTAGGCCCGCGAGGCCAGCACAATCGCCGGGTCAATCTTGAGCTGAATGTTCCCGGTACTGGTGACAATGAAGTTCATCCGCACGATTTGCGTGCGGCCCGAGCCTTGCGACAGCAACGGCTTGAAGCTTGGCGCGCAGTTGGCCACTGCCACCAGATCGCCGTCCGCATCATAGAGGCCGATTTCGCGAATCCACTTACCGCCCTCATCGGCCGGGATGATCTGCTCGGCGATGATCACCGCCGGGTTGACCGGGTCGATCTTCAGTTGGTTGAGCGGCTTGCGGCGCCACTCATTGAGCAGCTTGGTTTGGCTGACTGACGGCACCGGATTGGGCGGATCGGCCAGCCCGCTCGGGTTGGCATCCCCCACGCCCATTTGCGTGATCAGCCAGGGAATGCCGAGCGCGTCGGCATTCGCCTGCTTGGCCATCCCCACGTTCGTGAGGATCGCAAAAAACTGCGAATTCGCATCAATCATAATAAACGTCCAGGGTATCAATGGTGTGTTCGCGACCGACCACGCCAAAGCGGCCAGTGACCTCAATGTCACGCATGACGGGCGGGTAAACGTCGATTTCGTCGCCTTCGTAGAGGGACACGGCGATATTCAAATCGCCTTGAGTTTCCAGGCTGATCGCCAGCCCAGTCAGTTGCCGGGTGACGGGCTTGGCATCGTCAATCAGGCGCTCAAGCTCCTGATACATTTCTTCGGTGATGCCGGTATCGAGCACCCCGACCTTCAGCGCGAAGGTGCCCGGCACGCCCTCAGGCACCGTGTTGAACCACTCGACAATCTCGATCAGGTAGCCGAGCGGCTCGACCACCCGGCGCAACGCGCCGATGGTGCCTTTGTGCTTGTGGATGTAGTACGACGCTTTGATGGCCGCGCGCTTGGTCGCCTCAGTCCACCGGTAATCCCAGCGATCCACCGACCATGCCCATGCCAGGTGCGGCAACAAATGCACCGGGCAGGTATCAGCGTTGTAGAGGTCGCGCAGAGGGACAATCGTCTTTTCGAAAAACGCGGCCTCCATGGCCCGTTCCAGTTGCGTGCTGTTGAGCGGCAGTAAACTTTTCATATCAGCCCGCCAGCCTCACGTTGTACCGCGTACAGAAAGCCGCTTGCGCTTTCGTCGGGGCCAAATCCTGCCACCCGACCAACTCAACCCGGGCAACGCCGGCAACGTGCAACTGAGCGTCAATAGCCGAGCGGGCGACCTCGACGCCCAGCCGCTTGCGTGGATTGATCCAGGCTGCCAAGCGGCTTTTCGCCTCGGCCAAACTGGCATCCGCTTCCGGGCCGGCGCTGGCCATGTGCAAGATGGCGTCAATCTCGTAACGGATCACCTCTGCGCTCTGCACAGTCACTCGATCACCCACCGGTCGCACGTCATCGTCATTCAGAGCAGCGGCTACTGTGGCCAGCAGCTCGGGCGGCGCTTCGCCTTCCCCGTCCAGCCCCAACACCGTGACCGTGACGAAACAAGGCGCCGGGCTTTCGGCCGTGGCATCTGCCACCAGCCCAGAGGCGTTACGTGCATGCAGGATGTAGCTGTTACGCGGGCCGGCCGTGGTCAAGCCCTCATAGGCCAACTGGATGCGTTCGCGAAACGGGTCGTCGTCTTCCATGACCTTGGGCACCGGCGGCACCGCCAGCAGATCCTCGGCCTGAATGACCAGGCGCTGCAGATTGACGTTGGCCCCCAAGTGATCGAGGTCGCCGCGAATGGCGTGCGCCAGCAATAGCGCCTTGCCGGCGTCATTGACCCGGGCGCGGTTGCCGACCTTGTTGTAGGCCCCAACCTCAAGCACCTTGACCACGGGATCGCTTTCCAGCGCGGCCGTCCAGTTACCGCCCATGTACCCGCGAAACACGCTCAGCCCGTCCTGATAAACCTCTTCAAAGTCCAGAGGCTCCAGCACGGTCGGCGCTGGCAGCGACGACAGATCAACGGTACTCATACAGCCACCTCCAACGTGACGCCGTCGCCCAGGTACTTACCGACGATTTGCAGATTGATTTGCCCACCAATGACGGAAAGGACACGCACCTGGTCGAGCTTCAAACGTGGCTCCCAGCGCCCCAAAGCGCGGGCAACCTCAGCCTGTACGGCGCTTTTCCAGCCCTCGTTAACGGGCAAATCGACAAACCGCCGTAGCTTGCTGCCGTATTCCATACGGTGCCGGCGACTGCCCAGCGGCGTGCTCAAGATGTCGGCAATGGATTGCCGCAGATGCTCGATGCCGGATATGGGTAGGCCGGTGTGGCGATCCATTCCGATCATCGATGTCACTCCTTGAACGGCTCGTATTCTTCGCTGGCTTTCAGGAACTTAACCGCCTCGATGTCGGAGGCCGGCACCAGGACCGTCGCCTTTTCGACCGGATAGGAACGGTCAGTACCGGGCACGATCACCTGTCGCGACGTGTAGAGCTTGTCGCGGAATTTCAAGAATTCGGGCGATGAGTAAGTTAGGGATGATAATGCCGGTTCCGAGGACATTTGCGCATCGGTTGAAGGCGTATCGATCTTGGCCATCTGTTTCTCCAGGCATGAAAAAGCCCGCACTGGGCGGGCTGTCGTGAATGAATTAATGTGTGTGGTGATTACTGTTGCCAGTGGCGTCAATGATCGCGCCGGCGCTGGTGATGCCCTTGGTAACGTGCAGCGCACCGTCGATCATCACCGCCGCTTTCAGATTGATGTTGCCGGTGGTCACGTTCACCGCGCTATCGGTCACCACCGCTTCCGTGCTGGCCACTTTGATGGTGACCGTGCCGCTGGGCAGGGTGATGCTGTAGCTCTTGGCCTGCCAGTCGTAGATCAGCGAGCCGCCATCATCGAAGCGCCAGACCTCGACATGGTCGCGGTTGTCCGGCGGCGGGCCAGCATTGCCATACAAGCCCGGGACAAACGTGCCTTGTGACACGTCACCGCTGGGACTGATCAAGCTGCCCTGCTCGCCCAAAGACGGCGCCCGCCAGTGCCTGGCCTTGCCCGCAGCGATGCTGTGCCAGCGCACCCAGGCGCTGACCCATTCACTGCCATCCGACACGCGACATACCGGCGGCGAAGCGGACAGATCCACCGCGACCACGTAGCAAGCCTTTACCGCGCCCGCGATCATGCGGTCATGCTGGGCGCTCGCGTAGCCGCTCACATCGCCTCCGCAGGGACAAACGCCTCTTTGACGTCGTCCTGGAAGCCAATTAGCAACATCCCCGGCGGTTCGTCCGGCCAGAGCCATTCCTCCGGGCCGAGATAGACTTGCTGCGTCCACTCCACCAGCCACACGGTGTATCCATCCAGGTGCGGCTGGGTCCAGTCCTGCAGTGATTGCACGAACTCGGCGGGTTCAACTGCCAATCCCCACGTCTGCGCACGCAGCAGCACCGCCAACTGGGTCGCCAATTGCACGGCCTGCTGATGATGGTGCGGCTTGATCGGGTCAACAATGATCCGAGCCTCGAACTTGCAGACCAGCGAGGTTTCGCCGGTGCCGATATCGGTACCCGGCTCGATCTCAGCCACTTCAAGAAACACCGCCGGCAGCGACACGCGATCCTTAATGTCTGGCCAGGCGGTGACGGCCTGCACGCCCGGCAAGTGGGTACGCAGATGCTGTTCTACCGCCCGATAAAGCTGGTCCAGGCTGAACGGTTCTTCAGACATTGCCGATCCTCTTAAGGTATTTCTGCAGCTCAAAGTTGAGTTCTTGTTTGAGAATCGCCAACAGGATCTCGTCGGCCTTTTTGACCCAGCTGTCGAAATGCGGCCGGGCTTGCTCCAGCGACACCTTGGCTTTGGCCAGCGGGAAACGACTGCCGTTTTCAGCGACCCAACCCGAACTCGGCCCGCGACCAGGTGACACCGTGCTGTCCGGGTAGTCGTCCGCGTTGAAATGCTTGCTGGCTGTGCGGATCCAGATATCGGGCTTGTTGCCGTAGACCTTCTTGAGAAAGGCACCTTCGTAACGCCGCCCCGCCACCGACACACCGCTGCCGCTTTGCCGCGCCCGGCCGATCCGGCTGGATTCGATGGTGTTCAACCCGAACCACAGCTTGCCGCTCGCGGCCGCGCCGGAAACCGGATAACTGCGCAACCGCTGACGCACCGCTGCTACGGCAATGCGCTCTGACCGGCTGACCGCTCGGGCGATGTGCGTGCGCAACCGTCCCAACGTCTTGTTGATCGCCCGCCGATGCGCCGCAGCAGCCGCTTTCGGCACCACCTTGGCAAAGTCCTGGAACGCCTGAAAATCTGCGGCCGAGGACTGGATAGAAATCATCCCGCCGCTGGCCGAGGGTTTGAAGTAGCTGCCGACGCTCATGGCCGTAACCTCAGAATCAGGGCGACCAGACCGTCGCCGCTCGGTTCGAGCTGGATCAGGTCGTAGTCGCCGCCGCCATCTAGGGCAGGCAGGTCAACGCTGACCAGCATGCCCTGTTCCAGACCTTGCGAATCGCTGACACGGATCTCGAAGCGCGGCTCGCGCAAACCGGTGTTGAGCTTGCCGAACTTCGGTTGCAGCCAGGGCGCGGCAAACATGCCGAACACTGGCTCTTCGCGACCCTCGATCCGCGCCGTATCGCCCAGCGTTTCGAACACCACCGCGTCGACCTCGGCGATCAGATCGCGAAAGCCCACGGTCAGAGTTCCAGGAGGATCTGGGCGCGCGGCCGAGTGCACATATGCAGCGGGTTGGACTGCGCTTCACCGGCCATGCCTTTGTTGAAGGGCAGCGGCTCGATCATGCTGTAGTACGGAATGCCCTGAGTGTTGACCGTTTCCATGTAGTCAGCCGGCGCGAACACCGAGATGTACAGATCCGGCACGCCTTCCGGAACCAGCAGCGCCTTGTCGTCATGCACGAACGACACGCCGGCGACCTTGCCACGGTAGCGTTCCCAGATGATGCCGCCGAACTCGAAGCTTTCCCGGGCGTCGCCACGCAGCGCTGCCGCTTGCTGACTGTTGAGGTAGGTCTCTTTGACCGACTTGTGAACAATCAGCTTGTTCCAGAAGTTCTTGCCGCAGAAAGCGCGCGAACCGGTACTGGTCACGCTACCCAGCGCATCCTCCTGCATGTCCAGCGCCTCACCGCACTTGACCCGCAGCTCGGTACCGGCATCAGCCAGCCCCATGGGCAACTTCTGACGCTGCACACCGAAGCGCTCATACAAATCCAGCAGCACCGTCGAGCCATCAGCGTCGAGGATCTGGCCGTTGAGTGCGCCCATGCGCTGGAACTCATGCGTGGCGTCCAACTGTCGACGCGCCTTAGCCAGACGCGCATTGACCACGTCCTGCACCGCCTGCAGCTCAGTGCGAGTGCCGAAGGCGCGGATGCCTTGGATCTCATCCGCCTTAATGGTGAAACGCTCCGGCAGGTGCACGGTGTTGAACGGGATCAGGTTGCGCTTGCTCGCAGCAACCACCAGGCCAGAACCACCGCGCTCACCGGCCGGCACCAGTGCCAGCGTGTCACCGTCCTTTTCAATCTGCACGGTCAGGGTGGTGATGCCTTCCTCGCGGAACAGGCCCAGTGCGCTGATGCGCCCCGGCAGGTACGGTTGATCATTGAGTGCAGCGGTCAGCGAGGTAACGGTAAACGCTTCGTCTTCAAAAATGGCGATATCGGCCATGGGTACTCTCCAGAAACGAAAAATCCCGCACGCGGCGGGATGCATATGAAAGAAGGAAGCGTCTTAGCGGACGATCAGGAAGTGAGCGGCCAGATCTTTTTCGGCTTCAGGATCCAGCCCTGTCAGGTGCGCTTCGCTGACCTCAGCCATGCGTGCCACTGCGCGACCACGGCGCACAATGTCCGACTCGCCCAACGGCCCGTAAAGGATCGCGACAGCAGATTGGGTGCCGTCTTCGGCGGCCGGATCATACGGGGCAAACTCGCCCGTGGCCGTCACCAGACCGAGGACTTGGCCCGAATTCAGTGCCGGACCGGCGGCAACATTGATCGTTTCCCGCGAAATGTTTCCGGCGCCTTCGGACAGCAGGAATTCACCTGCGTGCATCGGTTCCTTTTTGATGGTCATGCTCGTGCTCCTTTCGCGCTTTGCGCGGTTCCAGTTTGAGCCGCTTGGCGAGCAGCCCAAATCGAGTTGGGGTCAGGTTGTTTGGCCAGCACCTTCGGTGCCGGGTCATCCGCCAGCGGCAGACTGTTGTCGATTTCAAAGCCCTTGCCGCTGGTGACAATCTTATCGAACAGACGCGCCTGAACCGCCGCCACATCCAGACCTGCCGCGACATACTCGGCGCTGAATTCAGGCAGCCGCGCGGCCACGCAAAGGTCGTTCACCGCCTTCGCGCGTGCCAGGCCGACGGTAACGATCTCTTCACTTTCAAGCTGAGTGGACTTGAGCAGCGGCTCGATCAGGTTGCTGATACCCGCCGCCGTACAGCGCTGGGTGATCAGCAATGCCAACTTGGCCGAGTCAACGACGGGCGGCACCTGCGGCGGATCGACAGGATCAAGATCCGGATCCGGTTCGGGCGCCTCGTCGAGCTGCGCTACCAACTCAGCCGGAGCGTGCTGGAACCGTTGCAAGACCGCGCCTTGACCTAGGCAGGCTTTGACCTTGATGCCGTCGCCGACTTCGTCTGCAAGACCAAGCGCCACTGCTTCGTTGGCAGTCAGCCAGGTTTCGGCATCAACCATTCGCCGCAGCTCGGCCTCATCGATGTCGGGCGCCTTGGCCTTATAGGCCGCGATGATCGCCTCCAAGGTTTGATCCAATACGTCAGCGACCCGGCGGAAGTCCTCGGCGCCCCCGCCTGCATAGGTGTATGGGTTGTGAATCATCAACATGGCGTTCGCCGCGATGACTACGCGGTGGGCACCGCACACAGCCACACTGGCGGCACTCGCCGCCAGTGCATCGATCCGGCCGGTGCAGCGCTCGCCCAGCCGCGACAGCGCGTTGTGCATGGCCAGACCGTCGAACAGGTCACCGCCGATACTGTTGAACGCGGCAACCACCGGCGAAACGCCGTCGTCCATGGCGCGCAGATCCTGCACAAACTGATTGGCAGTGATGCCCCACGCGCCGATCTCGCCATAGACAAAGACTTCGATCACTCGCTCGGTGGACTCGCCGCTGGCATGAACGGCATACCAGGTCTTGTCCTTGACCTCGACGCGTTTGCCGGCGCGGTTGTAAATACGCGGTTTCGCGTTTTTGCTCATGGTTGCTCCTTGTCGTCGGTGTCTTCGACGGCATCAAGGGTGTTGTAGTTGAGACCCAGTTTTGAAGCCCGTGCCAGATCGGCGGCGTTTTCCAGATCGACCGTTTCGGCGTCGTAGCCGGTACGCAAAACCATCTCGCTGCGCGACGAAAAACCGGCTCTCACCTCCATCGCTCGTGCTTGCACGTCCTGAACCGGCTGGATATAGGCCCAGCCTTGCGGTACCCAGCGAGTGCGAAGGTACTGACGGCGCTTCTGTGCGTAATCGTCCAGCACCAGAACACCCGACAGCACCGCCATGTCCATCCACGCAGCCCGCACCGGGCGGCAAAGTTGATGGACGTACACGCTGAATTGCAGTTGTTCCAGGCGGCGCCGAAACTCGTTGAGCACCACCCGTAATGCTCGGTCGTTGATCCCACGCATGTCGCCGGTGAGGATCTCGTAAGGCGTACCCGACCCCGCTGCAGCAGCCATCAACTGCTGACGCATGAAGTCCGGGTAGTTGTTGCCCGCGTCCGGCGGTTTGGAAAATTCCACCTCTTCGCCCGGGCCGAGTTCCTGCATGGTGCCGGGTTCGAGCGCGACCATGGGCGTGAAGCCGTCGCGGTCCAGATCCAATAACGCGCCGGTGACCGGATCGCGTGGAGCCGGACCCGCGTCAGGCGACGGGCGCGTGATGAAACCGGCAAACAGGTTGGCCACCTCTTGGCGGAACAACACCGCGTCGTCGTAGTTGTCCAGACTGCGCAGCCGTTTCAGAACCGGGGACAATCGCGGCACACCGCGCAACTGGCCAGGTTCAACCGGTTCGAAAATGTGCAGCACCTGAGCGGCGGGAACGCGGACCAGTTGGTTATAGCCAGCATTCAGCGAGGCCGCATCACGCGGATGCGACAGGTACATCCAGTACGCCACCCGCTTGCCGCCGGGTGTGAACTCGATGCCGGCGCGGATGACGTTGCCGTTCTTGGTGCTCTCGAATTTATCGTGCGGCACGAACTCCGGCGCCAGGATCTGCAACTGCAGCGGAACCGCCAAGCCTTCGTCCCGACTGCGAGGACGCAAGCGAACAAAGCATTCACCCGATGTTTCCACCGTGCGCGCCACCAGCGCCTGCTGGCCGTAAAAGTCGGTGCGGTCATCCGCATCAGATTCATCAACCCAATCGCTCCACAGCTCCTGCAGCAGCTTGCGCAGGGCATCATCATCGGTCGCTGGCCGAGGGGTGATGCCGGTGCCGATCAGGTTGCTGACGCGCTTGTCGATGACGTTGAAGGCATACGGGTCATTGCGAACCGCTGCCCGGGAGCGCGACCGCAAATTGCGCAGTGCCGGGGTGTTGATGCTGTTGATCCCGTTGTCGGGAGCGTTCCAGTTAGCGGATCGGCGGCCTTCACCAGCGCCTTCGTAACTGGCCTTGATGTTGGACGGCAGCACAAAGCCGTTACGGGTCAACGTCGGAAAATGTCGGGCCATTAAAGTCCCTTGCCCCCGTGATAAAGGCGGACCACGCGCGAACGTGGCCCTGCGTCCCGTGCCAGCGACGAGCGTATTTCCGCGCGCGCCGCGAGCAGTTCATCGACCGTGCGGTATTCAACGGTACGGTCGGTGTAGCGCACAGTTTTCTCACCGCGAGCAATGGCCGCCTCAACCGCGTCGAGGTGCTTTTTCGTAAATGACATATCAGCGTCTCTTCAGGTAGCCACTGGTGGAACTGCGGCGTTGTGGGGGAGCGGCTGCCAGCCGTGATTTCACGGCGGCGGGTTGCGGCGCCGTTGGTGCGGCCGGCGTTACGACTGGCCGGCTGAGCCGTTCGCTCTGAACGGGCTGGCTGCTATCGCCCGAAACCGACTCGTAGATCGCCTTCCGAATCCGTGCCCAATCGTGCTCTTGGTAGCGATTGATGCCTTGGTAATGGGCCATGGCCAGGTTGTACACCAACAAATCGAGCGCTTCGTTGCGCTCGGACTTGCCCTTGGTCCATTCGATGCGTTTATGCCCCCTGACGTAACGGGTGACTTTGCGCTCAGCCACGCACTGGGCAAAAAAGTCACCCGGCAGGTCGTTGGCAAAGTGCAGCGCTCCCGGGCCGGTGTCGAATACATAGCGGTTATAGATCCAGTCCTTCGCCGTGTCAGTACCAACAAACCAAAGCTCGGCGCCATGCCGTTCAGTCAGACCCTTCCATGTCACGTCGACCATCGAAGGTCGCTGCGCGATCACCGGCCGGCCACGCTTGCTCGCTCCCTTGATGGCGAACACGTTGCGCCATCGGCGCATACGGCAGAACTGATAGACCTCATCCGTATGGTTACCACCGGAGTCGACCGCAGTAGCCATGATCATCAGATCAGCGCCACAAGGGTGCCGGTAACGGGCCTTGAGCAGTTCATCCAGCGCCGCCCAGGTGCGCTCATCTGTAGGGTCGCTAGCGATCACTTGAAAGTCGACCACCCAGCGTTCCATGCCGACACCCCACCCCATCACCATCAGTTCCAGGCGGTCGGCCTGGGTGTCAACCGAAGCGGTCAGCATCAACACGCCGTCGGGCATTGAGCCAAGACTGTAGCTTTCCAGCCGCGCCCGATCCCTCAGCACATCGGCCGAGGTTTGCTCCTGAGCGCTATCCCAGACCTTGGCCAGCCGAGTGTTATAAAACACCTGCATCGGCTCCAGATCGCCTTTGGCCTGAGCCTTTTTAGCCTTCTCGAATTGCTTGGCCAACGAGGCCCAACCGGTCCAGCCGGGCGGCGAGTACAACGCATTCAAGTTGAAACCAACGGTTTCGCCATCGCCTTGGGTGTGTGCTCGCCACTCCCCTTTTGCCAGCATCTCGCCCTTATAGCGCTCCTCGATCAGTACGTCGCAGTCGGGGCCGGCACACTGGTAATGCACAACCTGAAAATCCGCCGAGTAATGCAACCGCTCCCACTCCAGCACCTGCATGTGTTCACAGGTTGGGCACGGCACGTAGTAGTAACGCTGATCGCTGACCTCAAACAGTTCAGCGATCCGTGACGCCCCCCTGACCGTCGGCGAACTGGAAAAATAAAATTTGGCGTTACGGCCGAAAGTACTGCCGCGAGTCTCGGCCAGTTCGACCGGGTCGCCCTCTTCACCCACGTCCACACTCCAGCGATCAACCTCGTCGCCGTAGATGTAGCGGGCGGAAAGCTCCGCCAGGTTGGCCGCAGAACCGGCTGTGGTGATGTACAGCGAACCACCCTCGAACTCTTTCGTGTCCATGGTGTTGCGCGCATCTCGCGAGCGGTTGGACGCCACGCGCTCACGCAGAACCGGCGTTGCCTTGATGGTTTTACCAATGCGCGACGAGACCCGCTTGGCCAACCCCAGACTGGGCAACAACGTCAGGATGTTGGACGGGGCCATATGGATCAGGCCGCCGATCCAGTTCAAGGCGATCTGCGTTTTCATCAACTGCGAAGCCACCATGGTCACCACGCGTTTGCACGGGTGGGCTGGTGACAGACAGCGCATCGGTTCACGCGCATAAGGGGTGCGCGAAGTGTGGTATTGACCAGGCTCGGCCGCCCCCGTGTCGCGCGGGATGCGCATGTACTCATCGGCCCACTGGTCAATCCAGACGTCAGGCTCTGGTCGCTGCCCACGGAAATACGCTTCGCGGTACACCGTCGCACCGTTCGACATTTCTAAGGACATAGGTTTAGCTCGGGGTAATGGCTTGTTCTAGATCTGCTGCAGACAGCCGCTCAGCATCTTCCAGTGTTTGTCGTAAAGCCGACGTCAGACGCTTTTCGATTTGCCATGGATCAGACAGCGAGGCCAGTTCAGGCGCGAGCTGTGGAGCCATTCCAAGCAAAAGATCACGCAGTAAGCGACCGGCGTTATAGGCGGCATCCTCGACCGCTTTGCGCTCTACCAAAGTGCCTTGGGCTTTAAGGAAGTTATTTTTTTCCTGAAGCGACAGGTAGTGCTCACGAAGCGCGCGTGACCTTTGAAAGTCGGGCACCTCACCAGAGGGGTCATCTACAAAGTCTGCGATGACTATTTCCAGCGGTGGCTGATCATCCCGTTTCGGACGATTGCGCTCATGTCGAGCAGCGACGCCGGCCTTGCTCGGGTCGCTCGTCTTGGCCAGAAGCCGCTCGCTGGCTTCCACATCAATCTGCCCGGCAGCATTCAGAACCAGTCGTTCATTCTTGACCAGCTTGCCAACGTACTGCCGAGACCACCCCTTCAGCTCGCAGTACTCCTTGCGAGTTACAAAAGCCATGCGGCCTCCATCGTCGTGGCTTGTTAAGCCTGTCAACTAACCCGGCTTAGTTGACAGGCCTTCTGACCATTGCGCCGGGGCTGCTGTTTAAGAAAATGAACAGGCATGAAAAGGCCTATAGCCCAATAGAACCGGGGGGCACTTCACTAAAAACCACTGTTTGGACCATGCGAACTCTGTCGCTAAAAACCCGGCATTCCTTGTCAACCTGTCAACCGCTGTCAACTAACTTTCCAGCCCTGTGGCTAACGCTTTCCCGCGGGTTTCCGACCCCGTACTCTTTGGATATCTCCTGGGTCCCCGATGGTTTTCAGCGCCAAAATGGTGCAACGCTGCTTGTGCAGCCGAGAACGGCGCCGCATCGGAACCACCTCATTTATCGTTCGTCTTGAAATCGGAGGCTGGAGAGCTGACCCCCGCCTTCCTTGCCAAAAACTGCGTGTAGAGGCCTCCCGCGACATCTGCCCCAATCACCGCGATCACGATGCCAAGGCCTGCGGCCAAATAAAGGTTATTCCAGACCGCCATTGCGAGCAGCAAAGTGGCCATTCCCAAAAGGCCGGACGCGAGAAATCGTAACGCTACGCGCTGAAGGATCTGCTGTAGACCAAGGTCGCTACCTGACGCCCTCAGCATCTCCCCGGACAAGCCGGCCATGCTCAGCAGCACCAACAGCCACAAGGGTACATCCACGAGAGCCTGGTGTTCCGAGTTCATTCGAAGTCCTCAAATAAGTCGGCCTCCACGTCGCTGGCATCCGCTTTAGGCAAGGAGACAGTCGTGGGGCCGAAAATAGAAAAGCCCCGCTCAATGGCGGGGCTTTTAAGTAGGTACAAAAATCCCGGATCATTAGCCGGGTTTTGAAAGCGTCTGGCTGCGTTCACAGCAGTTCACGCTGCAATAAAAACAGATCTATTCCGCGTGGAAAAGTACTTATGAAGATTTCTTTTTTGCCGCCTCTCGGAGCTCTTGTAGAAATTCTAGGTAGTTCACGCGAAAACGTGTGTAACTGTGTCCCCAACCGTAATGATTCTCAGACCAAGCTTTGGCATTCCATCCCGACTCAATCAGGTCAGATGCCGAAAACACAAATTCGAGCGTATCTGTCAGAAAAGGAACATATGGCTCCACCTTTTCAAAATCTAAATCACCAGCGCTACCATGTACGTAATAATTCCGAATTTTGACAGCCACATTTGCAACAAAATCTAGCTCAGGGAAAACGGCAGCCATTTCCTTGTCGATTATAGATACGCGATGAGATACTTTTTTCGGAAGCGAAGGTTTACCAATTCGACCAAGAGCATTGAGAACACTATTTCTATCAATGCTGTCCGAATGCCTCCTAAGCTTAACCCTAAATTCCGCTATCGTATCTGAGAACTCAATGTCAGGTGTCGACTTCATAGGAACCGCGTCTTCTGGAAGAAGATCGAACATATTTGCCGCAGCAACCAAACGATCAACGTTATATTTATTAGATTTACCAAGACAAACCAAGTTTCTCACACGTGCCCGCTGCCACCTTTCATGTTTTTCAATCCAAGTACGAAGAACGGTTTCAAATTCGGCTCGCCTTCTGACGGGATCAAGCGGGACATCACCTACAGCCGGCTTATGGCCATCAATCTTATCCTTCCCTTTCCAACGGTAGCTCTCATAAACCTCGAGTACTGTAGGAAAGCCAGCTATTGATTTTCCGATAGTAATTTCAACATCATTAATACCTTGTACACGACCGGCCATAACGGATAAGAAATTTGCGATCTTATATACTTGGGACATCGCGACAGAAAAGGAAACTGGCGCCATCGGTTCGATACTAACCACTATTTTATTTTCTATAGATACGCCTTGCGGGCCTCCGAGACCGTGAGTGGGTCGATGATGCACTGATATTTTACCAATCGCCGTATCCACTTCAGTGATACAACTTTTTCCAGTATAGTAAAAGACCTGTGGATTATTTCCCACCTCAATCTGACGCGATTGCCTCCTACCTTGGAGAACCGCATCTATTACCGTATTTGAATCTATTACATGACCAAAAGCATCAAAATCGTGAAAGAGGTGAAATAAATCGTTAGTAGTGAAATGGATCGCACTCACAACTTCACTTTCAGGATCCAAAAACTCTGTACCCTTTATCACATAATGTGGAAATATGTCCGTCCTATGACCTTGCTTTTCGCTCGAAAAGTAAGTGGTGCTACTGCCGGCGCCTCGACAGTCAACTAGCGTCAAACGCTCCCCGCCATACCCCAACCCTTGGATAGTATCTGCCTTTTCAAAAGTTATCAGATGGTTATCGGAATGCAGCGATAGTAACGTTTTAGCTCCATTCAACTTAAGCTCGCCGACAACTTTTTCGTCGGCGCCGGTGGAATAAACACCCAAAAAACTTTTCTTTAGTTTTAATTTCTTGGCCATGCCCGCTCCCTATCTCACAGTAAATTCCCCCTTAGCTGTTGCAACATAACACATGCGAAACTTGCAGGGTCAACAGCGATCGACTCCCCCTCGAGGAGCCGAAACGGTTAAATGATTGGTCAGGCTGCAGTGCGAAAACTAGTGACTGCGCAGTCAATCCATGCCGCTCCGGCACGAGCCAACTCTCTCGCTTTACTTTCGCCAATCCCATAGTGTTTTCCGACGCGAACCATTGGCCATTTTGCACCGAAGTATAGCCAGACTATGTCGCCCATCTGTTGATCTCGATGAGATAACCGAGCAACCGCACTGTCAATCGCGAGAGCCCATTCATCGGTGATGCAATAATTTTTTCCGGCTGACGGATTCGCCGCCGCTTGACGCATCAGCGACAACGTGGGGGAGGTGTAACCGGGCGCCCCCAACCCATCCATTCGCCACCACCCCCACTGCTCAAGTAGGTATTCGGTATCTCCCAATGGACGACCTGCTGGCTTACGAATCATCATTCCTTCAATCCCCTGTGTAATTTGTGCCGCCCGCCCCCAGGCGGTTCGATCGTTCGTATTGGCTTTGTGGTTCGCTCATCATTGGCGAACCTTTCAGCGCTGCAATTTCACGTTGAGCGTGCTGCAATTTGAAACTCAACTGTGTGACCAACTCGTCGGTAGAGAGCACCAACTTGCTGCCTCTAACAACCCAACCTGAGCCGTTGCAATCAGCACAAACCAGCTCATAAAACAGTCCTTTTACCACCGCTTTTCCCTTGCAGATTGAGCAAGGCTCCAGCTCGATCCGTTCCCGCTTAAAGCCAGGCACTGGCCTTTTCTGCATGTTTTGAAACCTCGCCTATGGTTGTTTCTTCAATGGCCTTGCAGGCCTTATGTTCTGTGGCTCGCAGCGAATTACCGGAATCTTCAAATCTAAAGCCGGTCAATCCATGAATCGCTGCAAAGCCTTTCTGATCTAGATGTGCGTGCCACTGCTCGAGAGCATCACGCTTGCGGCTCATCACGTCCGACTGGATGTAAACCTTCACGTTGTGCCCCATCGCGTGGTTGATTAGCAGCTCGCCAATCAGGTGATCAATGCCGAGGTCTGCCCAGCCAGTGCGGGCCACCTTGCGCAGGTCGTGACTGGTCCACTCGCCCTGCCCCAACCGACGGAACACGGCGCAGCCTTGAGCCTCACCCAGCGCCTTGCCATTGCGCGCCGGGAACAGGCACTGGCCCTCATAGCCTCGGGCGAACTGGCCTTCGCGGTACCGGGTCAGCAGCGTGCATACCTGCTCGGTCAGAGGCAGGTGATGCTCGACACCGGTTTTCGTGTTCTCGGCAGGGATGAACCATTCCCGCTCGGCCAGGCTGATGTGCGACCAGCGCGCCATCCGGGTTTCGCCGATACGTGTGCCATGGCAAAGCATCATCAGCGCGAGCATCGAATCCATCGGCGCTTTGTCCATGACCTCGGCCAGTTGTGCGAGCAGGCCTTCCAGCTGAACGCCACGCAGCCGTGACGGCTTGATGCCGACCTTTGCCTTGGAGAAGTCATTGAACCGGATCGCCGCCATTGGATTGGACGTGATCATCTCCAGTTTGGCCGCCTGCCGAAATGCCAGGGCCAGCAACTGGAATGCGGAACGCACGTAGTCGATGGACACCGCCTCCTGCAGCGGCCACATCAGCAGCGTGTCGAGGGCAGCCTTGTCGATGCCGATCAGTGGCAGTTCGCCGAGGCGCGGTTTCAGGTGGCACTTGATGATCGATGCGCCGGTGTTCTTGCGCTTGGACGACAGATTGCGGTCCCGCGACATGCGATCGGCGAACCAATCCAGCAGCTCGCCGACGGCGTCCCACTTCGAAAGGCTTGCGCCTTCGCCGGCGGCCAGACGCAGTCGAATCGACGGCAGCGCCGCGACCACCTGCTTGTGCGTCAGCTCGGGGAAGGTGCCGATCTGCTTCCACTCGCCTTTCCACACCAGGTACCACGAACCACCGGTGCGGGCCTTGTTGAATCGCAGGTACAGTCCTTTGTTTTCGAGGTCGCGCACGTCCTGCACGGTCCCGGCGGCCTGCCGCTTGATCTCGGCTTCGGTGATCTTCACCGCGGCGGTACTCATTCCGCAGGCCTCGGCCAAGTGTTCAAACCTTCTTTTTCGCCAAAGTCGTAACAACTGCGGGCCCGGTTGTGTCGGTCGTTCCAGCGCTCAATCGCGATCCGCATCACATCAGCCACTTCCAGATCATAGATATGCTCGAACGTGCCGAGGGAGCATGTGTTGATGTTAGGGCCCTGGGCGCCGCAGTCATGACACCAAACATGCGCTTCATATGCCTCATCGAAGTCGTCTGTCTGTTTGTGCTCCTCAAAGACCTCCTCCTGGGTTATCCAGTTGCGGGCAATGATGCAGGGAGGCCCTTCGCAGAACGGGCAAGGATTCATCTTGATTGGCTCGATCATGCAGCCACCACTGTAGGAGCGAGTCGAAGGTAAGCGCGGATCTGCTCCATCGCGTCGAAGTGGCCACGGCAGACGATGGCGAGATAGCCCTGTTCGTTCAGCTTGCGTAGCCGCTCGTGCTGGCTCGGCGACACCGGGGCGTCGTTCGGCGGCGTGGCCTTGAATTCGATATAGAGACCGAAGTAGCCGCCGCGCGCCATGTTCAGCACCAGATCCGGAATACCGGCCTTCACACCTTGGGCTTTGAGCTTGGCCGCGACTGCCTTCACTCGGTGCCCACCGTTCGGAACGTGATAGATCAGATCGAACACGGCCGGGTGACACAGCTCGAGCTCACGCATAAGCGCGGCCTGCTCAATCCCTTCCCTGTCGACCGGCTTGGCGCGGCCGGACTGGGGTTTGAACAGCTTCGGTGTAAATGGCTTCATCAGCGATCACCCCGCGCGATGCGTGCCCGGCGATCGAGCCGGCAGATACCCCACACACCCGCGGCGCAAACAGCGAACATAAAACAGAGGTACATAGGAACCAGATTGTTTTCCAAAAAGGCGATCATGCGGCCCCCTTCACGGTGAGAATTCCTGCCCTGATCAGGGCTTCGTGGGTTTCGGCGATCGCGCGTGGGACGTCCTGCCAATCGATCTCGCCGGCGGCGCGGCCGTCGATCACGTCATGGCAGGCGCTGCACGCGTACACCGCCACTGTGTCGAAGCCCTTCATGCCCATGCCCTTCTGCCCGCAAGGCAGATGCGCGAGCACGGTGGTTTCCGGGTTGTGGTTGCAGATGCCGGGCATGCGCAGCGTGCAGTCCTGGCCGTTCGCCGAGGCGCGGAGTTTCTTCGAGCTCACGCGCATACCCGCTCCCCCGTGGTGATGTCGATCACTTCGCAACTGGATGGCCACATCGACTGACCGAACCTGATGGCAGCTGCCGAATCAGCGAACAGCGCGACGGCGCGGTCAGGCAGGCAAGTCAGATCCCACTTGTAGCCGCAGCTGTGGACGGCGTAGCGGTAATCCGAAGGATCAACCGGCGCAAGGCGGGGATCAGCCATGGGCGGCACCCCCGACGACCCGAGCCGATGGCGTGAGGCCGAGACGGCGTAGCAGTTGCTCGCGTGCCGCCTGGCCATTGGCCGGAATGCCCATCCGCGCTACCTGCGCCTGCGCTACTCGCTCGGTCAGCTCGTTTGCCCGCTCGATCGGTGGCTTGCTACCGTCGTGGCCAATGCCAACGGCGATATCCTCGAGCGGCAGACCTTGGACGAGACGGCGGATGGTGATGTCGTAGGCTCGGTCGAAAACCTTGCTGGCCTTCTCCGGGATCAGATCACCGAGGTTGTGCAGCTCGCACTGGAGCGCAGCATGGCGCACGGCAGCGTGGGACCAGGTACGCGCGCCGAAACGGCTCGGATGCGAATTCTCCAGCGCCTCGCGAAAGGCCTTGTCGTGGGATGGGATGCCGAGCATTTCGGGCGTTGGCTGGCACCACTTGATGAACTTTCCGACGCTTGGGGCGAAGTCGCCGCCGATCTGCCGGCAGTTCTGCAGTCCATACCGAATCTGTTCCAACTGGTTGATGCCTGCCGCAAGGAATGCCTTGATCCAGCTGCGCTTCGCAGCCTTCAGCGCTTCATCATCCGGCCAAGCCTGCTTCCATGCCGGGAAAATCGCCTGCAACTCCTTGAACAGCGCGTTGACGACCTCGGCGGTGCCCGGCGGCAATTGTTTCGGCTGAACCAGCGCTACCGGCGGTAAATTGCCCATCGTGCTGAGCAGCTGTTCGGTGCTGCGCGGCTTCTTGTTTTCCATCAGAGGTCTCCCAGATCGTTTGCCCAGCTGGTGTCATCGAAGTCAGGCGTCTTGCCCTGCCCCGAAGCCTTGACGCGTTCGCGCTTGACCCACTGCACCAGCCGGTAGCACCAGCCTGCCGAGGTATCAACGGTCGCTGGCTTGGCAACGAAGAACCCCATGAAGGCCCGGATCGCCGCGTCAGGAACCGCATCGGCAGGAAGTCCGGCGATTGCGATCTGATCCGACAGCGCCTTCTCGTTCGGAGCCCAGGTGGCAAACATGGCGAAGCGTTGGCGGTCGTCTTGCGATTCGACGGCGGCCCGGTCTTGGTCGGCGACAGCGGAATCGATCTCACGCTGCTGCAGCTGCTCTTCGGTTTCCTGATGGTTAAGTGACGTATTGGGTGCAGCCGCTGCACCCCGTTCTGTCTCAGGCTGCACCCCGTTCTGTTGTGAGTTGCACCCCGTGGCGTCATTTGCACCCCGCTCAGGACGGGGTGCAGTATTTGCACCCCGCGATAGTTGAAGGTCGTAAACGACTGGGCGGCGGTCATGCCGGTCGATGTGAACGGCGGCGATCGCCTGATTTCCCTTCCTGATCAGCCCGGACTTCTCCAGATCGTCCAGCTTGTAACGCACGGTACGCTCAGACAGACCAGTGTCCTCGGCCAGGGTGGTAGCGGATGGGAAGGCGCCGGTACCGTTCGAGCCGGCGTAGTTGGCCAGGCACAGCAGCACGTGCCGAGCGCTGGAGTCTTTGAGAACTTGAGTGGGCAAGCCGAGCGCCCATGACATTGCTTGAACGCTCACAGCGTGATTCCTTGAAGTTGTTCAGCCAGCGTGACGATGCCGGCGCGGGTGACCATGACTTGCTCAACCACCTTGATGTCCTGCCCTTCCCCACCACCAACCTTGACGAGTTTGTGCTTGAGCCAGCCGCTGTTCAGTCGAGGCTGATAGGCAACCCAACTTGAATGAGCGGTGCGCCGATGAATCCACCGGTTCTGGTTGAGCCATCCGAAAAGTTTGGTTGGGCGAACCCCAAGGATCTGGGCGGCAGTGGTGATGCAAACGTCGCCCTGCGTTTTGGCCAAACGGTTGAGCGCATCAACCTTCGGCGCCTGCTTGGCAATTACCTGTTGAAGCTGAAGATTTTGCTCGGCCTGTTCAGCAGCGAACCGCAAAGCTTCGGGGAGGGTTTTGGGGATCGCGATGTCGTGTCGCGACACGTTTTCGAGTTCTTGCAAACGTGTCACGACACGGTATCGAAGTGGCGCGCTGTAGCCAGCAAGCAGCGTGATGACCAAGTCTTGCGAGAGAACGAACTCAGTCTGTTGACGATTCATACCGTCGAAATAGATGCGTCCAAAAGTGGACGCATCTAAATTCAGATCGGCGAGCATGCGCTTTATGTCACGGGCAACATGCTGATGTTGCTTGCCAGTGAGGTCAGCGATCTCTCGGCTGGACATGCTGACCGTATTGCTTGGAGCGACGATCGTGTTCATAATGGCCCCACATTGTTTTGCTTGTTGTTGAAAGAACCGCCCTGCCAGGCGGTTTTTTTATGGCTGCGATTCAGGCGACTTTTACCGATGCCTTCAGCTGAGCCAGTGCTTCTTCCGCCTGGCATATCTCTTTCAAGATCCGGGCACGCTCTACCTGATCGACCCGACCATCAGCCATTGCCGTGTGCGTCTCGACGGTAACCTCAGCGAATTCCAGCGTTGCGCGGCCAAGTGCTTCATGAATTCCCAGCGCAACCGGCTGGTCCTGCTTCACGATCGAGTACCCGAATTCGCCAGCCAGCGCTGCAAGAGGACGCATGTCTTGCGTATGCAGAAGCAGTGCGTAGAGATGCTTCGCGTTAAACCAAGCACCGTCGTAGTTGGCATTCGCCCGCTGGAGCAGGCTCACCGGCGGCATGTTCATCAGCGTGGCAAGCTCCTTGGTATTGGCTTCGTCAACCACGTCGTCGCAGGCCTTCAGAAAATCTTGCATTCGTAAAACCTCAATCTTGTTTATGTGGCTGCGTGCCATCAGTCGTTGCAAAATGTTTCTCGTCGGGCTTAAGCAGATTGCTTCACGGACTGCGACGGTTCGTCTTCAAGCTTCGCGATCAGCGCTCCACCAGATTCCTTCTCGAGAACGCACTGCATCGGGTAGGAGAAACCACCCGCCGTACGGCACTGCGAGACCCGGCTACCGGTTACGCGCAGCGCTTCGCCGATCGCTCGACCGGTGCGGTAATGCTTTAGGGCTTCGTCATAGGTCATGGATTGACTCCTGTGTCTTAGGCGAGTTTAGAGTTCTTAACAATACAAGGCAAGTTATCTAAACAAGTAAATGTTTAGAATCCTAAATATGGAATTCAAAGATCGCGTTATCTCGCGCATGAAGGCACTCGACCTCAGCGCCACCGACCTGAGCAAACAGACTGGCGTGTCGAAAGCCACAGTCAGCTTTTGGGTGAACGGGACCAACGGCGCAAAGGGCAAGAACCTGCTCGCCCTCGCGAAAGCACTTCAGTGCTCCCCGGACTGGCTTTCGGATGGCACCGGCTCGCCTGATTGGCACTCTCGTGACGATACTCCGGCCGGCACGTCCACCGCCGCGCTGGTCGCCCAGCTCTTGGCATCCAAAGCAGGGAAGAACCTATCGGAGAAAGCGCGAGAGACGATGCTTGCAGCTGCCGAAGAAGCGGACAAACCTGCTGAACCAGGTCAGGCGTACCTACCTGCGAGTTTCGCCAGCCTACGCCCGCGCCAAGAAGAGATACTGATCCCTCAATACGATATCCGCGCCGCCATGGGCCATGGGCAAGTGCCGCCCGAGTACAACGAGGCCGTCCGAAACCTGGTAGTGCGCGAGGAAATCTTGCGCGAGAAAGGTGTTACCTACACCTCGCCTACTGCACTCGCGATGATCACGGGGTGGGGGCAATCGATGGAGGGCACGATCAATGATAAAGATCTAGTAATCGTTGACCGTGGCATCAGAGAGTTCGTTGGGGAGGGGATATACGTGGTGACGTGGCACCAGGATCTCTACATCAAGCGGATCATGCGCTTGGACGAGGATAACTACCGGCTTATTTCCGACAACCAACATTATGAAAATCAGACTGCCCGAATCGACGATGTCACCATCCACGCAAAGGTGCTGTTGATTTGGAATGCCAGGAAGGCTTGAAGAAGCAGCCAAAAGCCCGCCACTCCGCGGGCTTTTTTGTGCCTGTCAGAAAGGTGCTGGCTCCTCGACCGCAAGAAACTCGTCCATCGCCTCAACCTGCGGATCGTTTTCGGATGATGCCTCCCACTTGAGAGTTACAGACTCGTCCTCCTCGTTGAAGATCATCTCGATTCCGCCTGCCTCAGAAAGCAGTTGCATCACCTCTTCCCACTCGCGATCGCCATCAGTGTCGAGCCGGTGGATCGTGACCCAACGCTGATCCTGAGCAATGGGATGATTGATCATCGAAGAGACGCGTAGGCCCAGTCTTTCGAGCCCCGACATTACCGCCCTCTCCTGCTTTTTCTGCTTTTGTGGCTTAGCCATAACGACCCCCTTAATGCTGTATGTCCATCCAGTATTGAGCCGAGCATAGCCCATCAGAAAGTGAATCGGAAGACTTGTGAAGGACCGCCTGACGGATCCAGCGCTCGCCCTGACTGTTAAGATTTCTAAAATATTTATTGACGGAATCTGTTTAGTTTTCTAAATTAACTCCATCGCCAGCGAACAACTGGCCAGGCCTAAACAGCCGCCGCTCTTTAACAGCTAGCGCAACAACCAACAGACCGCACTGCCTCTACCGGCGACCGGCGAGCAGACAGGCCCGAAAGCCTGCCAACGACAGGAACAACCTGGACGGCTGCCCGATGGTGAAACGCCAGAACCGTGTGAATGACCCGGCAAGCAATGCGCCCCGCCCCTTCCGGCGGAAATGGGACGGAAATTTTCACTGATGCACCTGGTGACGGGTGCATTGGGAAAACAACCGGAGAATCACGATGACGCGCAATGAACATGAAGAAATCGAAAGCTACGCACTTGCAGCAATGATTGGACTTGTGTCCTTCGGCGGTGTGTCGCCAGAACTCATCCCATGCAAGGCCTTCGATATCGCGGAGGCGTTCCAGCAAGAAAAGCTGAAGCGCATCGGCGAGAAGCCGCCTTACGACGCGTGACAACCAGCGCCACGACAGCCTGTCGTTAACTGCCGTTATGCAGCGATGGTTGAGAGCGTGGGTGGTCACGCTGAAAGCTGCCTTGAACCCACCCGATCACCTCGAAAGAGGCTGCATCGGAGAGTGATCGAAGCGTGCCCAAGCGGGCTGCAGCGCTAGGATCGCAAAGCCCCGTAAATCTCCTGAGCTGGGTCTGCCAGCCAATACCAGAAACGCGGCGGGAAACAAGCGGGCGTAGCGTCCAGGTGTTTCGATCACTCCCCGATGCGGACGCCAACCCAGCAGACGCTGGACACCTGCAATCAACCGGAGATCACCATGCTCCTGATCATCTTGATCGGCGCAGCGCTGGGTCATGTGCGGCCAGAACCGCCCTGCTCTATAGCGCTGCCAACCGATCCGCAACGTGTACACCGAGGCCGGTGGCGATGTATCGCCGGGGTCGCAGCGTTCTGGCGCTGATCGGTCCCGCCCAAAACACCGGAACCCGAGAATCACTGCATCTGTTGCTACACAAAAGGCCCTCCCGTCCAGTTGGGCCTTTTCTTCGCCCGCCTTTATCCGTCAGCACTCTCCCCTGCGCCCAACGGCAACCAGCAGGCGGCACAGAGTGCTGACGAATACACGCAACCCCATCCCACGGAGTCAGCCATGAGTGAGCAACGAGCGCCCTTTCCACGGTCGGCAGATAACGCCGACCAGATGAACCTGCCGGAAGGCAAGACCTGCGGCGACTGCGTGCACTGCAAGCGTTGCACCGCGATGTTCGGGCACATCCCGGCGGACGAATCCTGCGACTGGAGCCCGTCGCGCTTTCGCGAAGCCGTTCCAGCTACCGCCTAACCCACCGAGGCATCTGCCATGCATCCATCATTTCAAGAGCGCATCGACGAACTAGGTGTGCTGCTCCAGAAAACCCACGCCGCGCGACTGGAGTTCTTCAAGCGCGTTGACCATGTCATGCCGCCAAAGAAGGTCCGCTTCCAAGTGTCCGGCGAAAGCGGTGGGATGTATCGGGTCATCGACCTGAGCAGCGGCAAGACTCGCGCCTTCCGTGAAACCTTCAAGGCGGCGTATGACATCGCAATGCAATTCGAAGAGAAGGCCAACCGGCCGGCGGGAGGTGTCCAGTGATCGGCGTCCCCCTTCCTGATCCGCGCGACGAGGTAACCGCAAAGATTAACCGGGCGCTGGAGGACTTCTTCGGCGCTGGCAAACACGCCCAACAGATCCCGGCCGGCGTCAGCGCAGAGGTGCCAATGTTCGGCGCCACCCCGCACAGCAAAAAGCTGCGCGCACTCCGCGACAAAGACGCGCCGAAGGTCAAGGCTCAGGCCGAAGCCGGCAAGACCGCACCGGCGGCAGCCGCCGCGCTCGACATGCGCATCAGCCGCGTGAAGCTGATCGCCCAGGAGAACGGCATTACGTTCGCCGAAAAATGAAGCGCATCAGCAAACAGGTGCAGCAGCGCCGCAAACAGACCTGGCTGGACTTGCCGGCCAGCGGAATTGAAGAGGTAGGCCATGGCCAAGAGCAATGCGGAGCGCTCAGAGAAAGCCGCGGCGAAGAGGAAGAGCCGCGGCGAAGAAGAGATCAGGCTGCACTGCCTGCCCGGTACGCGCCAAGCCCTTGCTGAACTGATGGCCTGGAGCGGCATAGAGGAAACAGGTGAGGTCATCACGCTGATGATTCACCACTTGCACGGCCTTGGACCGGGCGGCGCCCTTCCGTTGCTTGAGCCGCCGCCGCGACACGAATACGTAATACCGGAAAACGTGTCGCGGAAGTTGAAGCTGGCATTTGACCGTGAAGCGTTCAGGCTTGGCCGGGACGAGTAATTAGCCCGTGATGCTCTCCAGAATCTTGAGGGCTTCTACTGCTGCAGTTTTTTGAGTAGGCCCGCCTGGTCCGTTACTGCCCATGATGGAAGCCCGGACATCACCCAAAAAACGATGGATGTCGTTTCCGTTGCTCTGGTGCGCCAGAACCAAAGCCGCCACGAGGTGCTCTAGAGCGCTAATTCTTGCCTCTTGATCCATTTTCCAACTCCTTAATCCGGCCCCATGCCGGGCCGAACACAAATACCCCACTTATCAGAGTTGCGCCACTTCGAACGGTAGGATGGGCGGGAATGATCGAGCACTCGGCTTGCGTCACTGATCAACCAGCCGCTGCGATCTCATCACCGAAGCAGGCCAGCCCGGCAAATCACCCTTCACAGCAGGCTGCTTGGCGCGGGTATGAAATACGGCGGTATGGCTATCGACAATGGGAACTAGGGCGCGCGCCTGCTCAGCTTGGAAGCTCTCACGCATTGCAGAGACATCGAATTTTTTCCCGACCTGTCCGGCCAAGAAGCGACGGCTGATCTTGTAATGACCGCAGTTGAAACACACCACGTCGTCCCAATCGCCGTAGATGCCCTTGCGATACGCCTCGCCCCAGCAGATCCAACACATACATCTCATAACTCGTCTCCTGATGCCCAGATAGATTCGGGCAAAACGGCGAGGGTTCACTGAGAAGTGTTGAACGAGCGTGTCACCTGTCGGCTGGTTCACTCGCTGCTCGGAGCTTCAACGATTCGATGCAACGACTCCATGTAGCTGGCCAGGTTGATCACCTCCCGAAGGAACACGACCACCTCCAGTTTCACTGTGTCGTCCGGCAGCCCTATCCGTTTCAGCATCGCTTTAGCGTCTTCTTCGATAGCCGCCAGCGCATCTACATCGCTCTGCAACCTCATGTCGGCCTCCTGCCAGTGTGAGATTGCAGATAAATACCCCACTTCTACGAATCACGCCAGCCGCTTAATGCCGCAAAAGCCTTGCCGCCATTTGTGAATCTATCAGCGGAATTTCCCCGCTGCCCTGCTGATCGGCAATCCAGCGCCGGGCCACGTATATATCGAACCTGAAGTTTCTCTGCCTATAAAGCTCCATCGCCGTCCTTGAAATTCGATAGTGCCCGCACTCTGGGCAACGATACTCCTCAGAATCTAGTCGCGAGATGGGCGCGACGACACGCCCGCAGATGAAGCAACTCATTTCTACCTCCGTCGACATGACGCAAAAACTCTAGCTAATTCCTTACAACCCTCCACCGCCCGGGCATGCCCCGGCATAAGGACGCCTAAACGCCGAGGAGGACAGCCTCGTGAGAATCGATTGTTGGAATAACCCCAGAGCCCCGCTGCTGCGCCAGCCACGATCGAGAGAGATGCACATCAAAGCGGAAATTGTTGTTTCTCAAAAGAGCGATAGCGTTGCGAGTGACTCGATAACTTCCGCAATCCGGACACACTCTTTCCTGGTAGGCCTCATGCAAACCTACCGCCGCTGGCCCGCTGCATATCAAGCAAGACATGACGCCCCCTCTTGGCTTTTTTTCAAATATAGCCAGCACCAATTCGCTCAACAATGACCGGTTATCAACCGGAAAGGACGCCCCATGCCCACAGAAAAAAACCGGCCGAGCCGCTGAAAGTTGAACGCTCGACTGTGACCAAGCTGGTGATCACCGGCGCACCGCGTCTCGACGCGATTACCGTGTTCCTCGAGGACTTCGGCCGCCGCGACTGCCCTACCGAATCCGACCCGAGCTATCAGACCGCCCAAGGCAAGATCACGATCAACTGCTGGGACACCAGCTGGAGCGCCTACTGGGCCGGCATGGGCCCGCGCACGGTGGCCGAGTTCGTGGCCGACTGTGATTGGCACTACGTCCTGAACTGCCTCGATCGCAGTATCAGCAGCACGCGGTTCAGCGGGAATGCCCTTCACGCCTTCGCAAAAAAGTGCATAGTCCAGCGCCGCCGGCAACAGACCGGCCGACATGACTGGGAGCTGGATGAGCTGAGCAAGGATGAGGCGCGTGAGCTCTGGCACGACATCGACGTCCTGCGAAGCGTCGAGTCACCGAACGAATGCTGGCATCACGACAGGCTGCTGACTGAACTGTTCGGCGATGAGTGGCACTACCCGGTCAGCGACAAGGCTGTCGAGGAGAATCACGAATTCAACTACCTGCGCAGAGTGGTTGAAGCAGTACAGGCTGCGCTGCGCCAAACGCTGGAGCAGCTAGCAACTTGAATCAAGGCAACTGACTGTCGACCCATCGTTCAGCAGTGGCAAGAGCCTCCGCCAGCGCGCTTTGATAGTCTTCCCACGGGCCAGAAAGATCGGCGACGGTGTTGGCAAAGCTTGGCACTTCGCTGGCCTCGACGACGTGTACCGCTACAGGGACTTCATCGTTAGGCTTATTCCAGTCGAACTTTATGAACAGCTCGTGCCCACGATATTGGTGAGCGATCGGCCTATCCATGGTGTGTGACATGTCCTCTTCCTACAGGCATCCGCTGGCAGAACAGTAAGTTTCAACCATATAGGCCGCTTCGCCTATTGAGGCAAAAGGCCACTCCCTCCCCCTTCAAAGTCAGCCGCTATAGCGGCAAGGACGAAGTCATGTCTGAAGAAAAGAAGCAAACAGGGCCCGACCATTTTCGGTACGTCGACTCCATCGGCCCGGAAGGGGTCACGATCGTCTGCCGTAAATATGTGGTCATTCGCGAAAGCGAGCACTGCTACTGGATCGTTTCGGAGCGCTCGGAAGGCTGGGCGCGGGCACGGCAAGCAGCTACGGGCAAGGCCTTCAAGGATGCCAAGCGGGTATCAAAGGATTCGTGGCGGCGATTCGCGTACCCAGGGAAAGAAAAAGCACTCTCCTCCTACAAAGCCCGCAAGCGGCACCAGCTCGGGCACGCTGAACTCGCCCTTGAGCGTGCGAAAACTGCTCTTGCAGACATCAAGGATATTGAGGCGATCAACGACGAGCATCTGTGCGCAGGCGGCGATTACATCAAACAGCTCAACTGGATGGACTGCTGATGGATACCTCACCACAATCGAAAGAACGGCCGATCCTGTTCTCGGCACCGATGGTGCGCGCCATTCTGGATGGACGGAAGACGGTCACGCGGCGACCGGTCAAGGTTCAGCCGCATACCGACGCCAGTGGCAATTTCTGTGTAGGACGCTCCAACTACGGCCAGGACGGTTACGGCAAACCTGTGACCAAGCGCTTCATCAACGACTGCTGCCCCTATGGCAAGCCCGGCGACCGGCTGTGGGTGCGCGAGACCTGGTACTGCGATCACAGCGAGGTGTTGAGCGGCCCTTACCTCAAACCGGATGACTTGGATATCAGCGAGGCGCGCGACGACGGCACGCTGGTGTACGCCGCCGATGGACTGGCTCCTTATGAGCAGGAGCAGCCGACTTGGAAGCCGAGCATCCACATGCCGCGCTGGGCCTGCCGCATCCTGCTGGAGATCATTGACGTCCGCGTCGAGCGGTTGCAGGACATCACCTACGAACAGGCCGTAACCGAGGGTGTTCATCGCGGCGCGCTACGAGAGTGGTGCGCGAGCGACGAAGGCGGCGCCTGCCATAAATACCCGATACCGGCATTCCGCGACCTTTGGCAATCCACCGGCGGCGACTGGGACGCCAACCCCTGGGTCTGGGTCGTCGAGTTCAAGCGGGTGAAGCCATGATCGCCTCGCCTGGTTCGCCTATGTGTACAGCTACAAGGGTCGCGTTGACGTGACGTCAGGAAGTGAGCGGCTCTTCAGGAGGTCGACCGTCGAGAAGTGGCATTGGGTCGACTTTGACGCCTCTGACGGCGGTTACCCAAGCTGAATAAGCGGAGCTTTGACGTGCGAAGGCATCATCCCAGGTCGAGCCAGAAAGCTCGCCCGCAATTACCAGCATCATTAATTGCGTTGTAGCAGCATCAAGCTCAACAAGAAGAACGTGGGCCTGGAATCGTAGATCGTCTGCGGAATTCATGGTGGTGCTCGATGGACTGTGGCGTTCTGTAAGCCGGTTAACCGAATAGTTCTCCTGCTTTGAGTGTGGCACGAAAACCTCTACACGAGAGGCATATTTGTACAAGAACGTATTTAAAAGTTCCGCATAGCTTTCCAGCTTTAAACCTCCCCCCCTTTCCGTTCCCTTTATCAATCAACAGCCTGCCGGTGAACGGCGGGCGAGGATTCGTTATGTCCGATTTCCAAACCGAAACCACGCCCATCGCGCGCAAGCAGCACACGTGCGGAGAGTGCCATGGCCTCATTAAGCCGGGCGAGAAATACCAGCTTGTGTCCGGCTGCTGGGATGGGCGCATGGATTCCTGCAAAACCTGTATGCCCTGCCTCGAAGCGCGTACCTGGGCGATTGCTCAGCCCGAATGGACGGGCGATGGCGAACATCTCTACTACTTTGGCCGGCTCGATGAGGATTTGGCGGATCTCGCTCTAGAGATCGGATCGCAGGATGGTCGACGGTTCCACGCCTACCGACTGCAAACGCTCATGGCCCGGCGGCGGAACGCAGCAACAGCGCAACAGAAAGTTGCATAAACCATCACCATCTTCTGCCGCCACGCGCGGCATGGAGCGTCACATGACCATCCAGTTTCTATCTCACGAGGAGGTTTGCGAGCTCACTGGCGCGCGGACCAAGGCAGGACAGATCCTCAACCTGAAAAAGAACGGCGTCCGCCATACGATCAAAGTGAACGGCTGGCCGAGCGTCACCGCGATGGCGGTCACCGCCGTCAGCGCATTTGAATCTGAAAAGCCCGTCTGGAAATCACGTAAGGCCAGCTGACATGGGAAGACGACCAAGTAAACCCGGCTCGATCGCCAGGCTGCGGGAACGCAAGAAAGCCAGCGGCCGGGTGTTCTACTACTACGACACGGGCGGCAAAGACCGCAAGGAAATTCCCCTGGGCAGCGACTACGGTCTGGCGATCATGGAGTACGCGAAGCTTGAGCGTGATCGCACCGCAACCGATCTGGTCGCCAAGGTCATCACGTTCCGCTACGTCGCCGAAAAATACATGGTCGACGTCGTCCCCACCAAAGGCACAGCCACCCAGGCTGACAACAAGCGCGAGCTGAAGAATCTGATCGCTTTCTTCGACGACCCACCCGCGCCGCTGGAAACGATTGAGCCGTTGCACGTACGCCAGTACCTGACATGGCGCAAGGCCGCACCGGTGCGCGCGAACCGCGAGAAGGCATTGCTCAGCGCCATCTGGAATTACGCTCGGGACAAGGGTTACACGTCTCTTGCCAATCCATGCGCGGGCATCAAGGGCAACAAGGAAACTGGCCGGGACACGTATGTTGAGGATGCGCTGTTCAAACGCGTGCACGACAAGGCAGATGTGGGCCTGCGAGACGCGATGGACCTTGCCTATCTGACCGGGCAACGGGTGACCGATACCCGGATGATGGACGAGCGCGACGTGCGCGATGGGCAAATTTGGGTGTTGCAGGGCAAGACAAAGGCGAAGCGTCGGATTGAGATAACGGGGGAGTTGAAGATTTTGATTGATCGAATCATGTCCCGGAAGTCAGAACACAAGGTCCGCTCGACGCGGCTGATCGTTACAGAGGACGGCACACCGATGACGGTGGCGATGTTGCGGAGAAGGTTTGACCTGGCCAGAGAGGCTGCCGGCGTGCAGAAAGCTGAGTTTCAGATGCGCGACTTGCGCGCCAAGGCGGGTACCGACAAGGCAGAGTCCAGTGGTGATATATTGCAGGCTAGGGATCAACTTGGGCATACGACGGTGGTTATGACCGAGCAGTACATACGCAATCGAAAAGGCAAAAAGGTCATGCCTACAAAGTGAATTGCGGACCAAGTTCAAAATAGCGGACCAGAAACAAACAAGGGTTTGCATTAGCTTTCGCCCGCAAACCCTTGATTTAAGATGGTGCCCGAAGCCGGAATCGAACCGGCACGCCCTTACGAGCGGGGGATTTTAAGTCCCATGCGTCTACCAGTTTCGCCATTCGGGCGGTAGC
>Ga0182006_1000119_pt1 | contig 85008 bp, 80 predicted proteins | sample Sormic07211104_1_FD_123022 | JGI IMG/M metagenome (GOLD analysis project Ga0182006, IMG submission 123022) | Rhizosphere microbial communities from Sorghum bicolor, Mead, Nebraska, USA - 072115-104_1 MetaG | ecosystem: Host-associated > Plants > Roots > Rhizosphere | place: USA: Nebraska...
GGCCACGGCGGCAGGTGATCAGTCGGTCGCCAATGGCTTCGGTTCGACCGCTTACAGCGCGGGCTCGACGGCGATCGGTGCCGGTGCCAGCGCCTCGGGCGAAGGCAGCGTCGCGATCGGCAACTTCGCCGAAACCGGCTTCGGTTTGTTCGGACTGGAGAGCGCCAATTCGGTCGCTCTCGGCACGAACAGCTGGGCGCTGGGCAACAACGCCACGGCGCTGGGTGCGAACGCCTGGGCGCTGGGTGAAAACTCGGTGGCGCTGGGTGCGGATTCGACCGCCGATCGCGACAACACGGTATCGGTGGGTTCGGCGGGGCATGAACGTCAGATTGCCAACGTCGCTGCCGGAACCGAAAACACCGATGCGGTGAACAAGGGCCAGCTCGATGCGGTGGCGGGCGGAGTAAGCGACGCCGCTCACTACTTCAAGGCGAATGGCCTCAACGACGGCAGCGATGACGCACTTGCCACCGGCCAGTTCGCGACGGCTTCGGGCTCGGGCGCCTTTGCCGGTGCCGATGGTGCGACAGCGACCGGCAGCGGTGCCGTTGCGACAGGCGTGAACGCCACCGCCAATGGCTATGGCAGCGTGGCTTCCGGACAGAACAGTGCCGCGTACGGTGCCGGTGCACAGGCGAATGGCCCAGGTAGCGTTGCGGTCGGTGGCAACGCCGTCGATGAGGACGGCAATCCTCTTATCTCGGACGGCAATGGCAACCCGGTCGACACCGGCGCGACCAGCGCGGGCGTCGGCGGTACGGCGGTCGGTGCGAGCTCCCAGGCAGGCGGCTTCGCAGCAACCTCAGTCGGCGTCGGCGCCTACGCCAGCGGTGCACAGTCCACGGCCCTGGGTGCCGTTGCCAACGCCACCGGCGACTACTCCACCGCGGTGGGTACATCGACGACGGCCTCGGGTCCGGGCTCGGTAGCTGTCGGCGGCCCGAGCAACCTGCCGGGGGTTGGGCTCATCTTCACCGGTGCGACGGGCGACAGCGCCGCGGCGTTCGGTGCGGGTGCCCAGGCCACGGCGGATTACGCTACGGCACTGGGCGGTGTGGCCGCTGCCGAAGGCGTAGGTAGTACGGCGCTGGGTTACTTCGCCTATGCGCCGGGCGGAAACGCTACCGCGCTGGGTATCAATAGCTGGGCATCCGGTGCCAGCAGTGTCGCGGTGGGTGACTTCTCGACCGCCTTCGGCGCAGGCGGTGTTGCCGTCGGCGCCAACAGCACCGTGCAGAGCGGTGCCGCGAACAGCGTCGCGCTGGGCTCGAACTCGCTTGCCACCCGCGCCAACACGGTGTCGGTGGGTGACCGCGGTAGCGAGCGGCAGATCACCAATGTCGCGGCAGGCGAACAGGGGACGGACGCCGCCAATGTCCAGCAGTTGAATACGCTGTCCGACAGCGTGAGCAGCGCCAGGCATTACGTATCGGCAACTGGTGCGGCCGACGGTTCGGACGATGCGAGCGCCACGGGCCAACTGGCCATCGCGACCGGCGCGGGCAGTAGCGCGACCGGCGACCTGTCCACTGCCAACGGCGCCTTCGCTACGGCGAGCAAGGAGTCGTCGACGGCGATCGGTGCCTCGGCCAATGCCGGTGCGGCAGGCGCCACGGCCATTGGCGACAGTGCCAGGGCCCTCGGCGTCAATTCGGTTGCGCTCGGCAACGGCTCGCTGGCCACTCGCGCCAACACGGTGTCGGTGGGTAGCGCGGGCAACAATCGCCAGATCACCAATGTGGCCTCGGGCACGCAGACCAACGATGCAGTGAACGTCGGGCAGCTGAACTCTGCGCTCTCGAGCGCCTTCTCGGGGTCGTCCAATGTGGCAGGCAATGCCATGGCGATGGCCCTTGGTGGCGGAGCGACGATGGGCGCGAGCGGGTTCGTCGGCCCGGTCTATCGGGTGCAGGGCGGCTCGTACGGCACGGTGGGTGACGCGGTCGGTGCGCTGGATGGCGCTCTCACCTCGTTGAACAGCCGCGTGGGCAATCTGGAGTCGAAGCCGGCCGGCGGGACCGGAACGGGGACGACGCCGATTCAGCGCAATGCGGTCGCAGCGGCTCCGCAGTCCGTCGGCACCCAGGGCGTCATGGCGGCAGCTGTCACACCGTCTGTCACATCGGCTGCTGCACCGGTCGCCGCCGCCGCGCCGGTGGTGACGGCACAGGCCGTCGTCCCGGGCACGGGCAACGGCATCGCCATCGGCACGGGTAGCTTCGCCAAGGACCCGACCGACATCGCGGTGGGTAATAACGCCAGCGTGGGCGCCGACAACGGTACGGCGGTTGGCAACGGAGCGACGGTGACGGCGGCGGCGATCAACAGCGTGGCCCTTGGCGCCGGCTCGGTCGCCGACCAGGCCAATACGGTCTCGGTAGGTGCGGTGGGCGCCGAGCGGCGCATCACTAATGTCGCCGCTGGCACGGCGGCCACGGATGGGGCCAATGTCGGCCAGGTGGATCAAGCCGTGGCTACCGCGAAGTCCTACGCGGATCAGGGCGACGCAGCGACCCTGAACAGCGCCAAGCAGTACACCGACCAGAAGTTCGGCGACGTGGTGAGCGGCGGAGCCTTCGACCAGTACAAGAGTCAGGTCGACCATCGCTTCAACGACCTCAACGACCGCCTGAACAAGGTGGGCGCCATGGGCGCGGCGATGTCGCAGATGGCGTTCAGTACCCAGGGCGTCAGCGGCGACAACCGGCTGGGCGTGGGCGTCGGCGGGTACAAGGGGCAAGGGGCGATGTCGGTTGGCTACTCGCGCAGCCTCAGTCCCAAGGCGACTCTCACTTTCGGCGCAGCGATCAGCGGCGGTGAGACTTCCGGAGGTGTGGGCGTAGGCATCGGCTGGTAATCTGCCCGGCGAAATCCTACGGGTAGGCCCGGAGGGCGCGGAAGCCGGCGGCGACGCCGGCTTCCGCTTGTTGCGCCACATCGCGGAAACAGGATTCGCGGTCGCCGTCGACGCACGGTATGTGCTACCAATAGCGGCCCGCGCGGTCAGGATCGATCGCGTGGATCGACCGCTTTAACGGACCGTGAGGAAGGCATGTCTGCGATGACTGAGCATAGGGATATGCTGACCGGGGAACCGGGAGAAGCTCAGGTCTGTGCGCACCTGGTGGCGCACGGCCGCCTTAAGGACACCGACCTCGCGCGGGCCCGGCGCCTGCATGACGAGACGCCGGAGGGTACCCTTACCTCGCTCATGGCTCGCCTCGGCCTGGTGTCCGAGCGCGACCTGGCCGATGCCTGGGCCGAACTGCTCGGTCTGACCTTGCTGGCGGCCAAGGACGCTCCGGAACTGCCTCCGGCGGACATCGACCTCTCGGTCCGTTTCCTCAAGCAGTACCACGTCATTCCCGTGCGTGAAGGCGAAGACGGCCTGGCGCTCCTCGTCGCCGATCCTGCCGATCCCTACCCGTTGCAGGCCGTCCGGCTGGCCACGGGTCGCGACCTGCCCCTGCGTGTCGGCCTGCGGTCGGAAATCGACGGGCTCATCGAGCGCTACTACGGCCAGGGCCGTTCGGCCATGGGCAGCATCGTGGAGAGCCTCGATGGCAATGCCACCGAAGAGGATGACGTCGAGCATCTGCGCGACCTCGCCTCCGAGGCGCCGGTCATTCGCCTGGTCAACCTCATTCTCCAGCGTGCCGTGGAGCAGCGTGCGTCGGACGTCCACATCGAGCCTTTTGAGAACCGCCTTAAAGTGCGCTATCGCATCGACGGCGTGCTGCACGAAGTGGAAGCGCCGCCGTCGAGCTCCACCGCCGCCGTGATCTCGCGCGTAAAGATCATGGCGCGACTCAATATTGCGGAGCGACGACTGCCGCAGGACGGGCGCATCCAGTTGCGCGTGCAGGGCAAGGAGCTGGACCTGCGTGTGTCCACGGTGCCGACCAGCTTCGGCGAGTCGGTCGTCATGCGTATCCTCGACCGCGAATCGATCATCTTCGACTTCGCATCGCTTGGCTTCACCGATCATTTCCGCGACCGCTTCGTCGAGGTGCTCGACCGGCCGCACGGCATCCTGCTGGTGACCGGGCCGACCGGCTCGGGCAAGACAACAACGCTGTATACCGCGCTGGCGCAGATCAATACGCCCGACGTGAAGATCATCACGGTGGAAGATCCGGTCGAATACCAGATCGAGGGCATCAATCAGATCCAGGTGAAACCGCAGATCGGCCTGGATTTCACAGGGGCGCTTCGTTCCATCGTCCGCCAGGATCCGGACGTCATCATGATCGGCGAAATGCGCGATCTCGAAACCTGTCGCATCGCCATCCAGTCCGCGCTCACCGGTCACCTGGTGCTGTCCACCTTGCATACCAACAGCGCATCCGGCGGCATCACGCGCCTGCTCGACATGGGTGTGGAAGACTACCTGCTGGGCTCGACCGTGAACGGCATCCTCGCGCAGCGACTCGTTCGCCGGCTGGATCCGGAAACGGCGATCCCGTACGAAGCGCTGCCCGAAGTGATCGAGCAGTTCGAGCTGCACAAGTACACCGACGAGCGGCCGATCCGTTTGTGGAAGCCCGGAACCAGTCCGACCAACCCGACCGGTTACCGCGGCCGCCGCGCGATCATGGAGTTCCTGGTGATGAGCGATCCGCTGCGTCGTCTTGTGATGAAGCGTTCGGACGCCGGCGAGATTGAACGTCAGGCGCGCGCCGAGGGCATGCGCACGATGTACGAAGATGGCCTTGCCAAGGCGGTAGCCGGCATCACCACGATCGAAGAAGTCCTTCGCGTCACCCAGGAATCGTAGGCCTCCCATGAGCCAGTTCCGTTACCGAGCTATCAGCGCCGCGGGCGAAGCGCTTACCGGCAGGATGGAAGCCGCGTCAGTGGAAGACGTGGTCGCTCGACTGCAGGACCAGGGCCATACGCCTCTGGAAGCCGCGCCCGCCGAAGGTGCGGCGAGCGGCGGCGGTTTCGCGGCATTGTTTCGCAAAGGTGTCTTCACCGGCGATCAGCTCGCCCAGTTCACGCACCAGTTGGCCACCTTGCTCAGCGCGGGGCAGCCGTTGGATCGCGCCCTCGGCATCCTGCTCGACCTGCCGGAAGGCGAGCGTGCGAAGAACCTCGTCGAACGCGTGCGCGACCGTGTCCGCGGCGGCACCACGCTTTCGACAGCGCTCGATGAAGAGAACGGCGTTTTTCCGCGTCTCTATGTCAGCCTCGTGCGTGCCGGTGAAGCCGGTGGCTCACTCGACGAGACGCTGCGCCGCCTGGCGGACTATCTCGAGCGCGCACAGGCGCTGCGCGGCAGCATCGTCAATGCGTTGATCTATCCCGCTTTCCTGATGGTCGGCGTGCTCGGTTCGCTGGTGCTGCTGCTGGCCTACGTGGTCCCGCAGTTCGTGCCGATCTTCGCCGACATGCAGGTGCCGATCCCGCTCATCACCAAGGTGGTGCTCGCCCTGGGTACCGTTATCAGCGACTGGTGGTGGGCGCTTGGCCTGGCCATGTTCATTCTTGGCATGTTCGCGCGCCTTCGTCTACGCGACCCCGATGCGAAGCTCGCCTTCCACGCACGCCTGCTCACAATGCGGGTCTCCGGTCCGCTGTTGCTCAAGGTGGAGACGGCGCGCATCGCACGCACACTGGGCACGCTGTTGAAAAACGGCGTGCCCCTGCTTTCGTCGCTGGCCATTGCCCGCCAGGTCACCGGCAACCGCGCGCTCGACCTTGCGCTGGAGCAGGCGGCCGAGCGCGTGAAAGGGGGCGCCGGCCTCGGTAGTTCCCTGGCCCAGACCGAACGCTTTCCGCGGCTCGCGCTGCAGATGATTCAGGTCGGCGAGGAAGCCGGCGCTCTCGACAGCATGCTACTCAAGGTCGCCGACACCTTCGACATCGAAGCCAAACGTGCCATCGATCGCCTGCTGGCGGCGCTGGTGCCGGCATTGACCATCGTCATGACCGTGATGGTCGCTTTCATCATGGCGGCTATCCTGCTGCCCCTGCTCAGCCTTACCAGCAACATCAACTGATCGCATTCGTTCCAAGGAGCTCTGCCATGCGCGCGACACGTACGCTTCGACCCCGCCTCTCCCGCGGCTTCACGCTGCTCGAAATGCTCGCCGTCATCGTCCTGATTGGCATCATCGGCGCCATCGTGGTGACTCAGGTCGGCAAGAATGTCGACAAGGGCAAGTACGGCGCGGGCAAGGCCCAGCTCGTCACCCTGGGTCAGAAGGTCGAAAACTACGCGCTCGACAACGGCGCGCCGCCGCACGATCTGGGTGACCTCGTTGCCAAGCCTGCCGATGCACAGAATTGGCAGGGTCCCTACGCGAAGGAGTCCGATCTGAAGGATCCCTGGGGTCACGCATTCGGCTATCGCTACCCGGGTGAACACGGCAGCTTCGACCTCGTGTTCTATGGCCAGGACGGCAAGGCCGGCGGTGAGGGCTATTCCGCCGACGCTGGCAACTGGCAGTAAGCGACCCGGCACGGCCATGCATACGCGCGGGTTTACGCTGTTCGAAATGCTGGCCGTGATCCTGCTTATCGCGATCGCCGCGGCGGCGGTCTCGATCCCGATTACCCAGGGCCTCGCCAGCGCGCGCGTGAATGCGGCAAGCGGTGAGCTCGCCGCGGCGCTGCGCTGGACGCGCGCGCAATCGATCGTGCATGGCGAAAGCCTGGCGCTCGAGGTAGACACGTCGGCATCGACGTATAAACCCCCGGGCAAGTCACAGGTCGCCCTGCCGAAGGATATGCGCCTCTCGATCACCAGCGCTCGCGAGGACCAGGCGAACGCGACCACCGGGCGCATCCGGTTTTTCCCCGACGGCAGCTCGACGGGCGGCCGAATCACGCTCAAGCGTGGGCAGCGCGAGTGGCACGTCAATATCGCGTGGCTCACCGGCGCCGTCAGTGTGGTGGATTCGAAGTGACGTACGCGGGTCGCCAGCGTGGTTTCAGCCTGCTCGAGATCATTGCCGCCATCGCCATTCTGGCGATCGCGTTCGCCGCGCTCATGCAGGTCGCGGGAAGCTCCATGAGTCTCACGGCGCGGGCTAACGAACGTACCCAGGCCGCGCTACGCGCACGCACGTTGCTCGACGGCGCCTTCGTGATGGAGCCACTGCGCGAGGGTGCCACCGAAGGGCGCTTCGACGATACCTACACCTGGCAGATGAACGTTTCCCGCTACGTCACCCCCGACACCAAACCCGTGCCGGACGGTGGCCTGGCCAGTCGCATGTATCGGCTGGACCTTGACGTGACGTGGGGTGGGGCCGACAACCAGCGGCACGCGCGGTTCTCCACGTTGCGCATGGGCGGCGCCAATACGGATGGTTCGCCATGAGGCGCACGAATGGATTCAGCCTGATGGAAGTGCTGGCGGCTCTGGCGCTGCTCTCCCTCGTGCTACTTGGCGTGTACTCGGGTATCAGCACGGCTTCCCGCGTCGTGCGCAGCGGCGACCAGGCCATCGAGCGCATGGATGAGATCCGTTCCGCGCAGACCTTCCTGCGCAGCGAGCTGGCGCAGGCGCTGGCCATACCTTTCGATGAGACGGATGACGGCGAGCCCATCGTGTTCGCCGGTAGCGCACGCACGCTGCGTTATGTGGCTCCGATGCCCGGCTATCTGTCGAAGCTCGGTCCGCAGTTGCAGACGATCTCACTGGTCGATGATGGTCACCAGGGTTACCGACTTGAAGTGACGCTCGCCATGTTGCCTCCGGATGGGGGTGCACCCCAGCCGATCGGCGAGCCCGAGGTCCTCCTTCGCGGTATCCGGAAGGGCTCCATCTCCTTTCGCGGCATGGACGACCAGAATCGCCCCGGCGACTGGCAGGACAGCTGGGACGATGGGAGGCGCACGCCGTCGCTGGTTCGTATCGAACTGGAGGTAGCCGGCAACGTGGCCTTCCCCACGCTGGTCGCACCCATCCGCATCGATGCGTCGGCGTCGCGCAATGGTCTTTCGTTGACGCGCGGTACGCGCGGCCCGGTGATCCGATGAACCGCGAACGGAATCGCGGCGTCGCGCTGCTGATCGTCCTGTGGGGCTGCACGCTGCTGGCGATCATGCTGGGCGGCTTTGCCGCGCTGGCGCGAACCGAGGGGCTGCAGGCGCGCTACCAGTTCGCCCAGACGCGTGCCCACTATGCCGCGGAGGCCGGGATGGTTCGCGCCATCGAGGGCTTGCAGACGGCGGATCCCGACGCGCGCTGGATCGCGGACGGCCGGCCCTACGTGTTCGTGTTCGATGATGCCAAGGTCAACATCACCGTGGTGGATGAAGACGGGAAGGTGGACCTCAACGCCGCATCGGACCAGGTCCTGACCGGTTTGTTCAAGGCGGCGGGTGCCAACGACGACAAGGCGAAGAGTCTGTCAGCCGCCATCCAGGACTGGCGCCGCCCCGGGGACGCCGCCTCGCCGAACGGCGCGAAGAAACCTCAGTACGAAGCCGCGGGCCTCGGCTACGGCCCACGCAACGGACCCTTCGCCACGGTCGAGGAAGCACGGATGGTGCTCGGCATGGATCCGGCGATCTGGAACGCGGTCGCTCCCGTGCTGACGATCTGGTCCGGGCGTGAGAGACCGAATACGGAACATGCGCAGCCCCTTGCGCTCGCAGCGATCCCCGGCTTGGGCGATGCCGGCGCCGCGGCGATTCTCGCCAGCCGCGGACAGGTCAATGGCGCGTCGGTCTCCGGGGGCAACGGTGTCACGCACACGATACGTGCGGAGGCGATCCTTGACGACGGAACCCGAAGTTCCCTTACATCGACCGTCCGACTACGTGGGATAAGATCCGGTAACCAGCCCTACGCGATACTGCGTTGGCGCGAAGGAGATGTTGAATGACCGCTTTGCAGGACGCCTCCCAGCTTCAGCTCGACCGTCTGCGCCGCGCCTGGCGAGGCAGCGCGCTGCCGGGCTTTCTGCGCTGGTGGGGTGGCGAGCTTTCGGCGCTGTTGCCGGTCCGTTGGCGACAGGCGTTCGCCGGTGGTGAGCGCTGGTACGTCCTCGAGCGCGGTGACGGTCTGTGGCAGCTTCGCCGCGCCGGAGAAAGCCTGTCCATCGCTGACGCCTACGACACCGACACCGTGGATCACCGCGCCGCGCTGCTGGGGCGTGCCCTGGGCGAATGCGACCCCGCCGACCGCCGCATCGCCCTGCTCATGCCGGCGGCCCAGGTGCTCCGGCGGCGCCTGGTGCTTCCGGTCGCCGCGCGCGACAACCTCCGCCAGGTCGTCGGTTACGACATCGACCGGCAAACGCCGTTCCGGGCGGAGGACATCCATTTCGGTGTGCGCGAACTCGGCGAGGGCGGTCCCGAAGGACGCTTCGTCGCCGAGCTCGCTGCCACGCCTCGTGCCTCGCTCGATCCACTGCTCGACGAACTCGTCGCGCTGCGGGTCGCTCCCGATCGCGTCGACGTCCCGCTCGGCTATGGGCTGGCTGGCGTCGATCTGCTGCCGCCCGCGCGCGCTCCCCGGCGAGTGGACCGGCGGCGTCGGTTGAACCTCGCCCTTATCGCAGCCATCGTTCTTCTCCTGCTGGCCGCCATGGCGGCATGGCTGCACAACCGCAACGTCGCGCTCGAGACCATGCGTGCCGATGTCGACGCGATGCAGTCCGATGCCCAGCGGGTGAAGGCCTTGCGCCAGCGCCTCATGGACAGCGCGGGAGCCTCGGGTTTCCTCGTCCGTCGCAAGAGCGAATCGCCGTCGATCCTTCCCGTCCTCGACGAACTCACCCATCGCCTGCCCGACGACACCTGGCTGGAGCGCTTCACGCTCAATGCGACGGGGCAGATCGGCTTCCAGGGCCAGAGCCCACAGGCCGCTCGCCTTATCGACGCACTCAAGGGTGCGCGCAGTATTGGCGAGCCCAGCTTTCAGGGCACGATCCAGACCGATCCCACCTCCGGCAAGGAACGCTTCTATATGCAGGCGAAGGCGCTGATGCCGAAGCCCGGGGCCCCCGCGCTGGCAGGCGCGACGTCCGCACCCGCGAAGTCGACGTCCGCACCCGCAAAGGCGACATCGATGCCGGCACCGGCGAAGGCGACGACTGCCGCCGTCAAGGAGGACGCCCGTGCGCATGAAGCCCGCTGAATCCCGCGTCGCGGCGATCCTGCTTCTGGTCGTTGCTGTGGCGATCGGTTATTTCGTGCTGATCCACTGGTGGTTCGTGTCACCGCAGCTGGCGATCGCCGCCGACATGGATGACCTCCGCGACACGCAGCGTCGATACGCCGCTGCGATCGCCGAGCGGCCGCAGCTCGAGAAACGCCTGGCCACGCTTGAACAGGGCCAGACGCGGAGCGATGCCTTCCTCGCCGGCGACGACACGAACGCCGCCGCGGCAGGCCTCATGCAGCGCATCGTGGATGTCGCCGCGGCACACAAGGAAGACGGCGCCTGCGATGTCGTCCAGAAAATGCCGGTACCGAGCCAGGAAAAGGCAGGCGATCCGTACCGCAAGGTCACCGTAAACATCAGCCTCCGTTGCCAGATGCAACCGATGACGGCCGTGCTTCACGACATCGAGGAAGAAACGCCTTACCTGTTCATCGAGGACTTCAGCATCTATCGCAATCCCGTCGCCGCACGGTCCGGTGCCGCTGCCCCGATGGAAGTCCAGTTCACCGTTTCGGGATACATCCACGCCGCCCGCGCGGCGAAGGCGGCTACATGAACGCGGCCGGTCAACGTCGCCTGACACCGCTGCTGGCGGCCATTGCGCTGGCGCTCGGCTGCACCGCTGCCGCCTTCGCCATGGGCGTCGGCCAGGGCGTGCGCTGGGACGATCCGGCAGCGCCGGAAGCCTTACCACCGCTGCGTGCCGCGGCGATGCCACCGACCTCGCCACTGAATCGCTATGCGGAGGTCTGGCAACGGCCGCTCTTCATGGCGGACCGCAAGCCCGCGGCGGCCGCCGACACCGACGATTCGTCGAGCAACATCGGCGATCTCGAACTGACGGGGATCATCATGACCTCGGGTCTGCGCATGGCCTTGCTCCGCGACCGCGGCAAGGACATGACGGTGCGCGTCAAGGAAGGCTCCGCGTTGGCCGATGGCCACTGGACGCTAGCCTCACTGACACCTCGCAGCGCGGTCTTCGACAACGGCGGCGAGCGCCGCGAGTTGACCCTCAAGGTCGCCGCGCCTGAAGCCCTGACGAAGGACGCTGCACGGCCCGGTGGCGCGCCCATACCGGGACAACTCCCACAGCCGCCGCGCAACACACCCGCGCCGGCGGGCAACGGCGTGCACGTGGAGCAGGTGTCCGGAATGACCGGTCCCACCTTGCCGCGTCCTCCTGCGGCACCGGCCCGCGACACGCCACCGCGACAGGACGACAGCGCGCTCCAGCAAGCCAGGATCGACGCACTGAAACAAGCTGTACAAAAGCGCCGCATGGAACAACAGCAGCAGCGGCAGCAAGCGCAGGACACGCAGTAGCGGGCGCATGAAGCGCCCACCACGGAAGGAAGGACATCATGAAGCGACTCAAACTCGGCATCGCCGTGGCAGCGGCTTTGCTTGCATCGGGCTGTGCCTCGACGAACAAGCGGTTTGCCAACAGCGACATCACGCGAGAGGCTCTTGCTGGTGTCGACGATCCCGTACCGGCGGCGTTGCCATTGGCCCGCGCTCCTGACCCTGACGAGTCCGTATCGGAGACGGCAAGAGAATCCGGCGCGCAGCGCGAAATCAGTCGCGGAAGCGGACGCTTCGTTCAGCCGAAGGCATTGAAGGAGCCACGGACAACCGCAGCCGGCGAAGGAGCGGTCACGCTGAATTTCGAGGACCAGCCAATTGAAGCCGTGGTCAAGGCGATCCTCGGCGACCTCCTCGATGTGAACTACTCGTTGGCGCCCGGCGTGCGCGGCACGGTTTCGTTCTCGACATCCAAGCCGGTGAAACGCGAAGAGGCCCTGCCCATTCTCGAAGACCTGCTGTCCTGGACGGGTAACTCGCTCATCCGCGAGCACGGCCGATACACGATCGTACCGACATCGCGAGCCGTCGCCGGGCGAATGGCGCCCAGCCTCGGCGCGAACGCGCCACGTGACGGCCTCAGTGCGCGGTTGTTCCCGCTACGTTTCGTCGCTGCACCGGAGATGGTCAAGCTGCTTGCACCCTTTGCTGCCGTGGACGCGATCCTTCTGGCCGACCCTGCGCGGAATGTCCTGGTCGTGGCCGGTACGCGCGACGAACTGGAGAACATCACACAGACCATCGACACGTTCGACGTGGACTGGGTGAGCGGCATGTCGGTGGGCGTGTTCGGCCTGCGTAATGCGGGTGTTGGCGAACTGATGCCCGCGCTGGAGTCCGTGTTCGGGCAGAAAAGCGGCGCGCCCGTCGCGGGCCTGATCCGCTTCATCCCCATCGAGCGGACCAACGCCATCGTCGTGATTGCTACGCAGGCGGGACATATCGAACAGGTGGGGGAGTGGATCGACCGCATCGATCGTGGTGGTGGCAACGAGCCGCGTCTGTTCGTCTACGAGGTTCGCAACCTGCTTGCGTCGGACGTCGCCCGCTACGTGGGCAACATCTTTGGCGGAGCCGTCAGCGGTGATCCGGCCAAGCCATCCGTCGCACCGGGGCTTACCGGATTTTCGCTAGGCGCTAACGGCGACGCCACCGGCGATGGACTCGGCGGTACGGGAAGCGCTTCGGTCGCCGACGTCACGGACAGCGACGCCTCTTTTTTTCAGGCACCCACGGCCGGGGCCTCGGGTGAGGGTAAATCCAATATCCGTATCACCGCCGTCGATGCGAACAATCAGCTGATGATCTATGCGAGGCCGTCACAGTGGGCCGATATCCGCCAGGCCATCGAGCGGCTCGATGCTATTCCGCTTCAGGTGCAGATCGAGACCCGCATCCTGGAAGTGGTGCTCCGCGACAACTTTCGCTTCGGCGTGCAGTGGTACCTCGAGGGGCTTGCCGGTGGCAACGGTGCAGTCAGCCAGCCCGGCAACAAACAGCAGTGGGCGCTAGGTGGCGGCGCGACGGCCAAGGCGCTGGGATCCGACACCTTCTTCTATTCGTTCGTTAACAAGAATGTTCAGGTGGCCTTGCGTGCGATGGAAACCAGCGGCAATACAACAACCCTCTCCGCGCCGTCGCTGGTGGTCGTCAACAACCGTAAGGCGCGTATCCAGGTCGGCGATCAGATCCCCGTCACGCAGACATTCGTCAACCCGTCCCTGGGCAGCGACAAGGAAGTCGGCCAGGTGACCTACAAAGACACGGGCGTCATCCTGGAGGTGCGTCCGCGCGTCAATCCGGGCGGCCTGGTCTACCTCGACGTGATGCAGGAGGTAAGCAGGGCGGACGATCCTCTGCCAGGACAGAACGCGGCCATCGCCAAGCGCAAGCTGGACACCCAGGTGGCGGTACGCAGCGGACAGACCGTGTTGCTGGGCGGGCTCATCCGCCAACGGGACAGCAGGGGGCGCTCGGCGGTACCCGGGCTGTCACGTATCCCGTTGCTGGGTGCTTTGTTCCGCAGCCGCAGCGAAGAGCTCATGCGAACGGAGCTGATCGTACTCATCACGCCAAAGGTCATCGCCAACGCGGACGATGCCCGGCGTGTCTCCGATGAGTACCGGAAGCGCTTCCGCTCCCTGCAACCTCTGGATGCGGCGAAAGCCAAGGTGGCCAAACCGGTCACTGCGACCTGAATTCGGGCGATCCTGCGCCGGTTTGCGTAACATAGCCGGCGCATGACTCCTGTCTTTCCGATCACCTCGCTTCTTCCCGATATTGTCGCCTCGCTGGCGGAAAGGCCACGTCTCGTGTTGGAAGCCCCACCGGGCGCCGGCAAGACGACCCAGGTACCGCTCGCTTTGCTTCAGGCGGCGTGGTTGGGACAGGCTCGCATCATTGTCCTCGAGCCTCGCCGTATCGCAGCGCGCGCCGCCGCGACATTCATGGCGGCACAGCTTGGTGAGCAGGTGGGTGAGACGGTCGGTTATCGCATCCGTTTCGAGTCGCGCGTGGGTCCGCGTACCCGCATCGAAGTCGTTACAGAAGGTATTCTCGGTCGCATGATCCAGGACGACCCGACGCTGGACGGTGTCGGCGCGATCCTGTTCGACGAGTTCCACGAGCGGCATCTGGCCGGCGACCTGGGCGCCGCGCTCGCCCTCGACGTGCAGGCGGCCCTGCGTCCAGACCTGCGTCTGCTGGTGATGTCGGCAACGCTGGACGGCGAACGTATCGCTCGGTGGTTCGATGCGCCCCGCCTGAGCAGTCCGGGCCGAAGCTTCCCGGTGTCCATCGTGCATTCTCCCGCGCGACCTCAGGAGACGATCGAGCAGCACCTCGCACGCACCGTGCTTCAGGCGTTACAGGAAAACCCCGGCGACGTACTCGCTTTTCTGCCAGGACGGCGCGAGATCGAACGCGCACGCGGTATGTTGGAGAAGCGCGACGACGTCCTCGAGGTGGTGGCGCTACACGGTGAATTGTCACTGGCCGAGCAGCAACTCGCGCTGGCGCCGTCGGACCCTGGCGTGCGCCGCGTCGTACTCGCGACCAACGTCGCCGAATCGAGCGTGACCTTGCCAGGTATCCGCGCCGTCGTCGATGCGGGTCTCGCTCGAGAGCCGCGGTTCGATCCACAGTCCGGCTTCACGCGGCTGGAAACGGTCTCTATCTCGCAGGCCTCGGCGGATCAGCGCGCGGGTCGCGCAGGTCGTGTCGCCGAAGGCACCGCGTATCGCCTCTGGCCGCAAAGCCGCCGCCTTGAGCCTTCACGCACGGCGGAGATCGAGCAAGCCGAGCTGTCCGGCCTCGCGCTCGAGCTGGCGGCATGGGGTAGCAACGACCTGCCTTGGCTGGATGCCCCGCCGGCCGGTGCCTTGAGCCAGGCTCGCGACCTGCTGCGACGTCTTGGCGCGCTCGATGAAGCCTCCGCGATCACCGCGCTCGGCCGCGACATGTTGGGCCTTGGCGCGACCCCGCGCCTGGCCGCCGCGGCCTTGCGTGCACCACCGGAGCGGCGTGCGTTGGTCGCCGACCTGCTTGCGCTGACCGAGGCGCGCTCACCGTTGCGAGGCGAGCAGGGGCAGAGCGACGACTTCCGCCAACGCGTGGCTGCGTTACATCTCTGGCGTGACGCCGGTGCTCGCGGTGCGCGCGCAGGGTCAGCCGACATCGGCGCGCTCGCTGCCATCGAGAAGGCATCATCGGGATGGCGTCGCCGGCTCGAGGTGCGTTCGGCCGCCAGCGGCGTGCCTGATTCGCACGCGGTCGGCGACCTTCTGGTCCATGCTTTCCCCGATCGCGTCGCGCGCCGCGACGACAGTCAGCCGATGCGCTATCAACTGGCCAACGGTCGCGGCGCACGCCTGCACGAAGCGAGCGCACTTCACGGCGAGCCCTGGCTGGTCATTCTCGACCTTCGCCTGGATGCCCGAGACAGCCTCGTCTTCGCCGGCGCACCCTTCGATCCAGACGTACTCGAGCGCGAGCATGCCGACCGCTTTGTCACCGAGCGCGTACTGCGGTGGGATGACGAGCGGCAGATCGCCGAAGCGTTCGAAGAACGACGCTTCGATGCACTGGTGATGTCGCGCAAAGCCATCCCGGTCAGCGGCGACGATGCCATGCCGGTGTTGCTCGCCGCCATTCGCGCGCGCGGCATTGCGAGCCTGCCCTGGAGCGACAATGCTCGGCGTCTTCGCGCGCGCATCGCAGCACTGCGCGCGTGGCGTCCGGAGCTGAACCTGCCCGACGTCGCCGACGTAACGCTGCTGCATTCGCTGGAGTCGTGGTTGTCGCCCTACCTCTCAGGCAAGAGACGGCTCGAGGCCCTACAGGCCGCGGAGCTGTCCGAAGCGCTCTCGGCCATGCTCGACTACGACCAGCGTCGCGCGCTCGATGCGCATGCGCCGGAAGAGATAAAGGTGCCCAGCGGCATGACTCGCCGCCTGGAATACGGCACGCGCGATGACGATGTCGGGGCGCCCCCGGTCCTCTCGGTGAAACTGCAGGAGCTGTTCGGCCTTGCCGACACACCGCGCGTTGGCGACGGTCGTATGCCCGTCATGCTTCACCTGCTTTCGCCGGCGGGACGTCCGATCCAGGTGACACAAGACCTTGCCGGGTTCTGGAACCGAACCTATCCCGAAGTGAAGAAAGAGCTCAAGGGGCGCTATCCCAAGCATCCGTGGCCGGAAGATCCCTGGACGGCGACCGCCACGCATCGCGCCAAGCCGCGCGGGACATAGTCGCACTCGGACGACGGCAACGCAGGGCTATCGCCGTACAACGTCAGGGCACGATGTGCCGGGCGAAGCAGGTATCGGCCTCTGGAGCGCCGCGCGGCGTTGGCGTGAAATGTTGCGCCCTTCGAGAAGGAACTCCTCGACGTGACAAGACGTTCTTCGTGGATCCCCACGCCCCGACGCGTGATCCTCACCCTGGCGGCAAGCGCGGCCGCCATGCCCTCCAGCGCGACGACGCGCGCTGTCGATCCTATCGCCGCACTCATCGGCGAGTACTCGAAGGAGGGGACGAGTGCGGAGTACATGCAACGAAGCAGTGATAAATCCTATGCGCGCTACGTGTTGAACCGGCCGGAATTCCCGTATGCCGACGAGGTGGTGCGAGCGCTTCCCACCGCGGATGAGCCGACACGTCGGGCGGTGGCCAAGGCGTCGACTCCGGAACATCCTGTGAATCAGCGCGATCTTCACAACATGAAAGTCTGGGATCTTGGGTTCACCAAGGCGCGCATGGGCTATGACATCCACTCGCTTCCCGCCGAGCTTTACTTTCCCGGCGCGGCCAACGCCGTGAAGGCTGGCGTCGAACCGGATATCTATAAGCAGGCCCTTCGTTTGACCGGAAGCGAGTACCCGGCGATCGCTGCGAACTATGCGGTCGCCGCGCAGCTCCTCCGCGCAAAGCTAGCCTCCACCCCACGCCAGCGATGGATGGAGCGTGGCCTGCGCCAGGATGTCATCGACCACTTCGTCCACGCCGACGACGTGTCAAAACTGAGCGACTTCGATCTGCATTACCTCATTCAACTCCTGGACGGAGCGATGGCCGGGTGGGACGCCGGGCATCAGAGTGCCTACGGGCAGCGCGAACTACCGACACTGTTTCGTGTCGGCCGCACCGCGGCAGCCTACCGTGAGCGAAGTCACTACGACGCCCCGCCGTGTCTGGCAAACGGACGTTATGACCCGGCTCACGCGGGGATGGGCGGCTTCGACCGGAGGCCCTTGTGCTTTGGCGATGCGACCGATCGCGCGGTACACACCTGGTACGCGGGAACGCTACGTCATGAGTTGTCAGCCCCAGCGGTGAGGCGAATGGCCGCGCCCTTTAGATCGAGCCGGCAGGGTTGGATCGGGGTGGCTCGTCCCGGTGCGATCGACCTGGCTTCGCGCAAGGAAGTCGTCGAAGCAAAAGTCGCGAATAACCTGCTGATCGCCGGCGACCTGTCTTACCGCGACGGTTCGGACGCCACTCGTCGCGCGTTGCGCCTCACCTGCAAGGACGAACTATGAGCAAGCACAGAACCCCATGGAAGCGGGCCGCCTTCGTTACGATGCTTTGGGCCTCTCTTGGCATGGCGCCGGCTTCGATCGCCCAGTCGTCTCCGCCGGGCGGCGTCACCGAGGTAGCGGTCGAACACGACGACGACCACATGATGATGACCTGGCTTGGCGTTGCGCTTAACGACTACGCCAACGCGATGGCGAACTGGCTCCTCGATGCCACCCGTCACGAGGGCGGTCCGGTATCGGAGAGAACCTTGCTTCGCTTCCAGGCCCAGTTGCGCAGGGCGACCTTCGCTTACTTCGAATACAGCTACGAAATAGAAGGTATCCGCCACAGTCGGATCTATCTCGCCGCATCCGGTCGGCCGTTCGAGACCTACATCAACCCGCGTGTGCCCGGACTGGTGGCCCCTCAAAAACCCGACGCCGATTACTTCGCGTCTGACGACGTCGTCCGGCACGCGTCGGCAGGCGTCGTTCCAGGTTCGGACGTCACGGCAGTCCCGTACACACGTGACATGCCCAATCGAGGGAACGACGCCGAAATCAAGGCGCTGCAGTCGATCATGCGCGACATGGACGCCGGAGTGGTCGAGCCGAGGGGGCAGCTCGTCGGCTTCGTAAGCAAGCAACCGTGTGATTCATGCAGTGCGGCGATGCGCCAGTTCGCGCTCGAGACCCATTCCGAAGTGCATATCAACTACATCCACGGTGCCAACGAGGACGGACTTCGCACGCCCGCGTGGATGGCGCTTCGCCAGGCGCGCGAGGCGATCATCGCCGATCTGGTTACCCTGTTGACGGCACCTGTCTCGACGCCACCACGGTTACCCGAAGCTCCGGTGGACGACGACGCGCCGTCCTCGTCGGTGTGTCTGCGTAAATGAGTCGTCTTAACCGAGCGGCCGTACGCGGAAGTTACGGCCCTTGATCTTTCCGGCACGTAGACGCTCGAGGGCCTTGTTCGCCAGATCTCTCCGGATGGCCACGTAGGCGCGCGTGGCGTAGACGTCGATCTTGCCGATGTCCTTTGCCTCGAGCCCGGCATCGCCGGTGAGTGCGCCGAGGATGTCGCCCGGGCGAAGTTTGTCCTGGCGACCGGCGTCGATCACCAGGGTTTTCATTGCCGCGAGGTTGAGCACCTTGCGGCCGTCACCCACGGGTTTGGCGGGATAGCGCAGCATGGGGCCACCCAGACGCTCCTCGATGGAGCGGATCTTCGGTTGCTCGCGCGAACCGACCAGCGTGATGGCCAGACCCTTCGCGCCGGCGCGACCCGTGCGGCCTACGCGATGTGTATGCGTATCGGCGTCGTGGGCAACGTCGTAACTGATCACCAGTGGCAGGTCGATGATGTCGAGGCCGCGCGCCGCCACATCCGTGGCGACGAGGATGTTGCAGCTACGGTTCGCGAAGCGGACGAGCACTTCGTCGCGATCGCGCTGTTCGAGGTCGCCGTGCAGGGCCAGCGGCGAGAAGCCGCGGCGATCGAGTTCCGCAGCGAGGGTTTCGGTGTCCTTGCGCATGTTGCAGAACACCAGCGTCGCTTCGGGTTTCTCGTGGGTGAGGATGCGCGACAGCACATCTGGCTTGTTCGCAGGTTCCACCTCGATCATGCGCTGCTCGATGGTGTTCTCGTCGTGCTTTTCCTCCACGGTGACCGTGACCGGGTCGCGCTGCACGCGACCGCTGACGGCACGGATCGCATCGGGGTAGGTGGCCGAGAACAACAGCGTCTGGTGATGCTTGGAAATACGCTTGACGATGTCGTCGATCGCTTCCTCGAAGCCCATGTCGAGCATTCGGTCGGCTTCGTCGAGCACCAGGACCTTGATGCCGCCGCCATGCAGGCTCTCGCGTTTGAGGTGCTCCTGCACGCGTCCCGGCGTGCCGACGACGATGTGTGGATCGTGTTCCAGCGAGGCCAGCTGCGGACCCAGCGGCATGCCGCCGCACAGGGTCAGCAGCTTCACGTTGGGCAGGTTGATGGCGAAGCGGCGAATCGCCTTGCTCACCTGGTCGGCGAGCTCGCGTGTCGGGCAAAGCACCAGCGCTTGCAGCCGGATCTGCGTGAGATCGAGTTGCTGCAGAAGTCCCAGGCCAAATGCCGCCGTCTTGCCGCTACCCGTGCGGGCCTGGGCGATCACGTCGCGCCCTTCGAGGATCGGCGGCAGGCTTTCGCGCTGGATGGGCGTCATCTCCGTGTAGCCGAGGGATTCCACGGCGGCGAGGAGGGCGGGGGACAGGGTGGTCTGGGCGAAGGCATTCATATCGCTATGATCGCATGCCGGGTCCGGGGCCGCCCTGCGAGCGCTCAGCAGCCCGGCGTTCCCTCTCTCGAACCGCGTGGCCTGGGCGGTGGGGAGCCCTCGGACGAGCCTTCGGAGACGCGAGGAAGGCGGATCGGGCCCAGGCGGAAGGAGCGGCGTGCCCAGGGCGTGCCCTTGAAGGATCGGCCCAGGGCGCGCGGGCTCAGCGAGCGCCGGATCTGGCCCTCTCTGGCACCGCGCAGGAGATCGGCCGCTAACAAGGGGCGATCGGTGACGGTGTCGATCAGCAGGTTGCCTCGCAGACGTCCCGCACCCGAGGCGATGAGCTCGGCCTGTTCCGGGCGCGCCATGGAGGGAAAGACCTGGGTCAGCTGGATATCGATGGCATAGCGCTCCGCGAGGCGCCCCATGGCGTACTCGCAAGATGAGCAGGCGATGGTGCTGATGCTGCCGTAGATCTTGCCGCCACGCGGAATGGCGCCCTTCGTGAGGTCCCTGTCGATGGCTCTCAATGCCTTGAATTCCGCATCGAAGGCGCGGTCCTTGCCTTCGACGACAAAAGCGTCGAGAAGGGTCTCGTCGTCGGTCACCAGCCCCGCCCGAACGTTGACGTCGTCGAACGCGGCAAAGAAGCGATTGTCCTGGAGGTCCACGGCGAGCTCGTCCACCTGGGCAGTGACGCGGGGGCTGAACTCGTCTTCGGACCCGGAGTCCAGCGGACTGGTGGGGGTATCCGGTGTCCCGGGACGGGACGGGCCCTCGAAGATCGATCTCGCCACGGATCCCAGCGGCCGCCCGCCCATCGCGTGATAGACCCTGGTCCGGGGAGTGCCGTTGACGGTGAAGCGATATTCCAGCCGGGCGACGGGCGCATCCCGCATGGCCTCTTCCAGCGCTTCCCAGCGTATCGCCCGATACTCATCACGATACCGTTCGCTGATCAGCATGCGCATGGCATCGACGTAGTACTGGCTCGTCGCTTCGAGCAAGGCTGTTACGTTGCCTTCGTCAAGTGCGATGCGTTCCAGCTTGACCACACCTGCCGCGCGCGCCGGGGCGGAAACGTATACGGCGACGGCGGTCGAAAAGAGACTGAGCAAAACAGGGCGCATGCCGGTCACTCCGGGATACCACAGGTGAGAAGGTCGGCCCGCTCCGCAGCCATGTCGGCTTCGACGGGAGTAAGGAGCTCGGCAGTCACAAGATCGTCGGCTACGACGGCTTCGATTACTTCGACCAGTGGCGCGAGATCGAGAAGGGTCAGCACACCCGCAGCGAAAGCCATCAGTCGTTGCATGCCGCCCTGGTCGCGCTGGTAAACCCGGGTGGCCTGTCGCTGGAGCTCGTCGATGTACCAGCGATGGACCGCTCGATCGGTCGCGGCAACGAAGCACAGGGCGCGCTCATCGTCTTCCGCACCCGTGCCGGCATAGCCGAAGTTTGGTGTTGCATCGGGCTTGCACGGAAAGCCGCCGATGTAAGCCTGCGCATCCCGATAGGCGGCGGCGACGCGGGCGACGCGAAACGCCGTGGTCAGCGCCCTGGCGCCAGTGGATGCGCTCCCGCCCGCTTCCCAGTGGACCAGTCGATGTTGGAGCAGGGTGGAGAGGTAGTTCAGGTCGTAGGCGGCGACGGCATCCAGATACGGCGCTGCCATGACCCGACGCAAGACGTCTTCATCGATACCGAGCGTCGCACGGCGATCCGGTGCGGTCGTCTGCACCTGCACTCGCAGAATCTGCAGGGCGACCGCATAGCTCGCCGCCCGTGCCGAATGCCGAAAGCCGGTGAGATCGACCATGTGCCAGAAGATGTCGGCATCGACATCCGCCTTGGTCGCACTTGCCGCGACGAATGGGTCCCGGTAACCGGAGCGTGGGGTCACGTCGCGCCCCGGCCGGGCGCGAGTCAATCCAAGATCCCACTGGAGCGCTTTCACGGCCGATGTCGTTGACACGTCACCTGGCAGGCCCGCGAGGAACTCGGGCCATTCGACGTCATTGGTGAAGTCGGGCTCGTCCACGGTGGCGGAATAGGGCGATGCCGGGTTGACCAGTAGCTGGCCAAGAAGCGCGCTCTCCGTTGGCGCGAACGCCTCGGTGCCGCCCAGGCGAGCGACCCGTTCACGCTGGAGGCGGGACAGCACGTCGATGCCAGCCGCGTCGCCTGGGATCGCCCCGGTTTCGGGAGCGACCAGAACGATCAGGGCGGCGCCGACGACCCGGACAAACCTATTCAAGCGGCTCTCGGCACGGCATCGCGGGCGTCGTCCGGGCCACTTCCGCCTCGACGCGCTCCACTGCCTCGATGCTGCCCCACGACACGTTGTCCGGGGCGGTAACGCCATTCAGTCTGAAATGCCGCTGCGCATATTCCTTGCGGGCGAGCTTCAAGCGTGTAGATGCCTCGTTACTTGCCTTCAGAAGTGGGTCGCGGGGAGGCGCGGCGCCGGGAGTCGGCTCGACCAGCTGGTAAACCTGCCCTTTGATATCGAAGTGACTGGCGAGTTCCTGTGCGGCCGGTCGACACGACTCGCAGACCGCTTTGCTTTGATACCCGATCAATTTTCCACCACGCGTGACCGTGCCTTCGCCGATGTCTTTCTCGATCTGACGGAATATCTTCAGTTCCGCATCACCCTCATGACTGGCGCTGTCGATCTTGTGAGCCTGGATGACGGAATCCTTCGCAGGAAGGTTGGGCACGCGCACGCTGGATGCCGTGTCCGCGGGGTAGTAGACGCGCTCGCGGAAATCCTTCGCGATGTCTTCGTCCGTGATCTGGTATCCGCTGGATCCGGTCGATTCGGTACCGCTCGAATCGCCTACGCTGCCGTCGGTGGACGTGCTGAAATTGACACGACTGAGCGTGACGTCCATCGCCGGGCCGCTGCGTGCATGGTAGACACGCGTGTATTGGCGACCATTCCTGGTGAACGTGTATTCCATTCGGGCGACGGTCGGCGAATGCGTATTCAAGGCGATTTTCCGCCAGGTGCGCGAGTTGCCCAGGCCGCTGAGATTGCTCTTGAGAATGAACGAGCGATACGCGTCGGCGAAGACGCGCGACTCGCCGTCGAGCACGGAGACTATCGGGCCACCCGGGCTTGGAGTGAAAACGATGTCGTCGGCAGCATGTGCAACGGGCACCGAGAGCCCGACGACCAGGCCACCAAGGCGCAGACAATGGAAAGCGGTAGCGCGAATCATGGGCGAATCCTGCAGGTCAACTGGTTGGCACGTTCCTCGGCGAATACCGCGTCTTCTTCCGCGAGTGCTCCCTCGGCGCTCATTTCGTCGATGAGACCGGCTTCGCCGAATTCGACCAGGCCGGCGAAGTCGACCAGGAGCAGAACGGTGTCGAACCAGAGGCTCACCCGGCGTGATGTCTCGTCGAAGGAACCGTGCGCTGTGCGGATAAGCGCAGCCTCCCGGCGCATGTGTCGAAGAAACCAGGCCTGCACGGCGCGATCGGTTGCCGCGATGAAACACAGGGGGCGGTCGTATTCGGTCGCATCCTGCCCGGTAGCCTCACCCATTCGAGGCGAGTTGCCGCGGCAATAACCTTTAGGATTGAAATAGCCTGCCGCATCGGCATAGGCCGCGGCGACGCGGGCGACCCGATACGCGGCGGGGAGCTGTCGTTTGCCTTGCGCGTCGATGGTGAAGCTGCGATCGGATATGGCGAAGCGGAGCAAGTCGGCCAGGTAGGCTTCGTCGCTCTGCGTCAGGCGTTGGGGGCTGTCCAGCTTGAGATACCGTCTGAGAACGTCGGGCAGGATGCCGCGTGCCTCATAGGTGTGGGGCGCGTGGTTGCGAATCTCATCGCGAAGCAACTGGAGTGCGACGGCATGGCCAGCGCCGACGGTGGTCATGCGTCCGTTCATGTCCCACGCCTTCAGGAAGATGTCGGAATCGACGCCGGCCTTGATGGCGTTGGCTGCCGCTTCGCGACCGCGAAACGCGCGCGCCGCGGGCGCGTCGACGACGACTTCCATGCCGGGGCGCGCCTTGGTGAAGCCTCCTTGCCATCGCAGCATGTCGAGGGCGGCATCGCTCGCGTTGTCACCGCGAATCGCCAGGCTATCGACGAAGTCGTACCACCATAGCTCGTTGCTGATGGGTGGATCGTCGCGAAGTTCGCTGTACGGGGAATCGGGGTCTTCGAGGAACATCGAAACGAAGCCACGCGTGTCGTAATCGAGCGCGCGCTCGGCGCCGACCTCAGCGGAACGATGGCGGATGAGCTCGCGATAGACGTCGATGGCCGTTGACGGCGCCGCGAACGCGGCCGTGGGGAAAACGGCGGCGAGGCACGCCAGCCGGAGGAGAGACTTCATGTCTGGGAAACGTCCTTGTGTGAAACCGGATGCCGTCGGGGAATCGGCCGACGTAGCATCCGTTGAAATCGCTTGCGACGCCGTCGGGGATTAACCCGCGAGGCGGCTCACGTTTCCAGCGACACAAGGTGGGCGGATCGGCGTGCCGCGTGTAGGCGATGACGGAGCATCGGCAACGGCGCCGATTACCAGCGTGTACGTTCCGGCAACAGGCCCTTGAGCTCGGCCTCGGTCAGGTTTCGCCACTGACCGGGCTTGAGATGGCCCAATTTCACATTGATGATTCTTACGCGGCGAAGCTGGGTGACGCGATAGCCGAAAGCGGCCGCCATCAGGCGGATCTGCCGGTTGAGGCCCTGGGTGAGCACGATGGAGAAACCGAACTTCGCGATCTTGCGCACGCGGCAGGGATCGGTCATCTGGTTGTGCACGCGCACGCCCTTGGCCATGCCACGGATGAACTCATCGGTGACAGCCTTGTTCACAGCCACGAGGTACTCCTTCTCGTGGCGGTTCTCCGAGCGCAGGATCTCGTTGACGATGTCGCCATTGCTGGTCAGCAGGATCAGACCCTCGGAATCCTTGTCCAGCCGGCCGATGGGAAAGATGCGCTGCGGATGGTCGACGAAATCGACGATGTTGCCATCGACGGTCTGGTCGGTGGTGCAGGTGATACCGACGGGCTTGTTCAGCGCGATATACACGCCGCGATTCTTTGCAGACTCCGGGGCCACCGTGCGCGCGACGACGATCTCGCCGTCGACGCGCACCACGTCGCCGTCAAGCGCCTTTGCGCCCGTGCCGACGACTTCGTCGTTGATCGTGACGCGGCCGGCGACGAGTAGGTCGTCCGCCTCGCGCCGCGAGCACAGGCCGGCCTCGCTGATGTACTTGTTGACCCGCATGGCGTTACGAGCGCAGACCTACGCCGCGTGACAGCAGGCGCAGTGCGACAGCACTGAGGCCGACCACGAAGACCAGCATGACGACGAAGGCGGTGACGATGGGAACGTCGCTCACGCCCAGTACGCCGAAGCGGAAGGCATTGACCATGTAGAGGATCGGATTGGCCAGCGAGATGGTGTGCCAGGGCTCGCCGAGCAGATCGACCGAATAGAACACGCCGCCCAGATAGGTGAGCGGTGTGAGCACGAAGGTCGGCACCAGGGCGATGTCGTCGAACTTCTTGGCGAACACGGCGTTGACGAAGCCAGCCAGCGAGAACACCGTCGCGCCGAGCACCACGGAGACGAAGGTGATGATCGGGTGGGCCACGTGCAGGTCGGTGAAGAACAGGGCGATCACCAGCACCAGGGCACCGACGATCACGCCGCGGGTGACCGCGCCGGTGACATAGCCGAGCAGGATCACCCAGTTCGACATCGGCGAGACCAGCATCTCCTCGACGAAGCGGCCGAACTTCGCGCCGAAGAACGAGGAGGAGATGTTGCCGTAGCTGTTCGTGATGATGCTCATCATGACCAGGCCCGGCACGATGTACTGCATGTACGTGAAGCCATGCATCAGGCCGATGCGGCTTCCGATGAGCTTGCCGAAGATGACGAAGTACAGCGTCATCGTGATCGCCGGGGGGATCAGCGTTTGCGTCCAGATTCGCAGGATGCGCGCGATCTCGCGACGAACGATGGTGTTCAGCGCGACGAGATTGGTCGCCGCGCTCATGCCGCGTTCTCCCGGCCGTGCTCGACCAGTCGGACGAAGAGCTCTTCGAGGCGATTGGACTTGTTGCGCATCGACGTCACGGTGACGCCATGCGAGGAAAGCGCGGCGAACAGGGAGTTGAGATCGTGGGAGCGGGACATTTCGGCTTCGATGGTGTGGTCGTCCAGCGTGCGCAGGACGACACCGGGCAACACGGGGAGGACGCCGGGCGCGCTGGGAACGTCGAGCACGAACGTTTCGACGTCGAGCGTGGCGAGCAGGCTCTTCATCGAGGTGTTCTGTACGATGCGGCCCTGGTCGATGATCGCGATGTTGCGGCAGAGCTGCTCGGCTTCCTCGAGGTAGTGCGTGGTGAGGATCACCGTGGTGCCGGCGGCGTTGATGCCGCTGACGAACTGCCACATGGAACGGCGGATCTCGATGTCGACGCCCGCGGTGGGCTCGTCGAGGATCAGCAGCTTCGGCTCGTTCATCATGGCGCGGGCGATCATCAGCCGGCGCTTCATGCCGCCGGAGAGCGTCCGTGCCTGCAGGTGCGCCTTGTCCCACAGGCGCAGCTCCTTGAGGTACTTCTCCGCGCGCTGGGAAGCCTCGGCGCGACCGATGCCGTAGAAGCCGGCCTGGTTCACGCAGATGTCGAAGGGCTTCTCGAACTGGTTGAAGTTGAGCTCCTGGGGCACCAGGCCGATCAGGCGCATCGCCTCGCTACGGTGCTTGTGGATCGACACGCCGAAAATCTCGGCGTCGCCCGAGGTCGAGTTGACCAGGGAGGAGAGAATGCCGATGAGGGTCGACTTGCCAGCACCGTTGGGGCCGAGCAGGGCGTAGAAATCGCCCGGTTCGACGGTCAGGGAGATGCCTTTGAGGGCCTCCACGCCGTTGCCGTAGGTCTTTCGTAAGTTCGTGACGTTTAGAGCAGGAGTGGTCATGGGCTGCGCCGGGATGCCAAGCCGCCTATTATACCGGGCTTTGTCTGTCCACCTTGTTCCCGCACGTCAACAGAGACTTTCCATGGCCGAACAATTCCAGCTCCGACTCGCCGACAGCTTCATGCTCGCTCCCTCGGTGCGGCACCTGTCGTTCGAGCGCGCCGACGGCCAGTCGCTGGCCTTCGTGCCGGGGCAGTTCCTCCAGGTCCACTTCCACTACGACGATGGCAAGGCCACCAAGCGCAGCTATTCGGTAGGGACGGTCGGGGACGGCTCGGGGCCGGTCGAGCGGATCGAGATCGCGGTGAGCTACGTGGACGGCGGTGCGGCGACGAAGTTGCTGGGCGGTCTGAAAGAGGGTGAGACGGTAGACGCCAGCGGTCCCTACGGCCGTTTTTGCCTCATGGACGGTGACCAGAACCAGCGCTACATCCTGATCGCCACGGGCACCGGGGTCACCCCCTACCGGGCCATGTTGCCGCAGATCGCCCAGCTCATCGCCAGTCGTGGCTGCCGTTTCGTCCTGCTTTACGGCGCTCGAAACGAGGGAGAACTGCTGTACGGCGAGGAATTCGAGGCGTTCGCCCATCAGCACGAGGGATTCGTCTTCCACCCCTGCCTGAGCCGGGGTGCCCGGCCGAACCCGCGCCCCCACGATCGCCTCGGCTACGTCCAGGACATGCTGGCCGAGCTGGAGCCCAACGGCGAGCAGGACATCGCCTACCTGTGCGGCAACCCGAACATGGTCGACGCCGCCTTCGCCTCGCTGAAGGAGCGGGGACTCTCGGTGCAGCACATTCGCCGCGAGAAATACATCTCTTCCCGCTAAAACGGCCCCCCGGCCTATACTTCCGCCCCATGCACGCCCACGTCCTCCCGCCCCATCTCACCCCGGAAATGCGGCGCTACGCGGCGCTGGACCAGCGACTGCTGGCCGCCGTCCGCGCCATCCGCATCCTGCCGACGGTGTCCTGGCCGGCGTCGGTGGAAGAACGGCTGATTGAAGAATTCGGGGCCGGAAGGCTGTCCTTGCCGGATATTCGCTACCGGCCACCGGACCTGGGCGGTACCCGTGCGGAGCTGGAGGCGATCGAGCGGGAAGTCTGCGAAGACCATCCGATCGCCGAGTATCTGCGTCGCACGGCCGAATCCTGGCGAGTGGCCTCGGAAATGCTCGATGCCGCCGGCACCGACGGCGTGACCGTGGCCTCAGTGGCGCTTTACGGCAAACCGGGCGACGCGATCCCCGGTAGCAACCGGAGCAACCTCGATGCCGCGCGCTACTTCGTCGACCTGGCCGACGAGCTGGGTGCCGACCTGGAAACCGAGGATGCGACCGGCACCATTCCGGCAGAGGAACTGCAGCGTGACATGACGGAGCGGCTGGACGCCTTCTTCTCGCCGGGCACGATTTCGGTCGAGGTGGATCCCGAACTGACCGCCAAGGCGGCGGCCGGCGCCACGCGCATCCGTCTGCGTGGCGGCATCCGTTTTACCGAGTACGACCGTCATCAGCTGCTCGCGCACGAGGCCTTCGTCCATTCGCTCACGGCATTGAACGGTCGCGAACAGCCCGTGCTCGCCTCGCTGGCGCGTACGTCGCCGCGCGTCACCGCAACGCAGGAAGGCCTGGCCGTGTTTGCCGAGCTGATGTCGGGTGCGATCGATATTTCGCGTCTCAAGCGCATCAGCCTGCGCATCCTTGCGATCGACATGGCGCTGAACGGTGCGGACTTCGTCGACGTATTCCGCTACTTCCGCGAATGCGGGCAAAACGTGGCGGACAGCTTCCATTCCGCGCAGCGTGTGTTTCGTGGCGTGCCGCTGACCGGCGGCTCCGCCTTTGCCAAGGACAACGTCTACCTTACCGGCCTCCTGGCGGTACATACGTTCTTCCGCTGGGCCCTGCGCCAGCGTCGCCTCGACCTGTTGCGCAACCTGTTTGCCGGCAAGCTCGCCCTGCACGACGTGATGAGCCTCGAGGCCCATTTCGCCAGTGGCGACATCGTCGCGCCGCGTTATCTGCCGCCGTGGATGCAGCACGTGCATGGCCTTGCCGGGAAGCTCGCCTTCTCCTTGTTCGTCAATCACATCCATATGGCGGGCGTCGAGGCCGAGGAAATCTCCCTCGGCCTGTGAGCCTTCGCGAGTCAGGGTCCCGGTAGCACCGTGAAATCGCCGGGCGAAACCGCGAAGAACGGTCGCCAGTCGCAGCGCACGCGCAACCTTGCATGCTCGGTCGGTACGCCGATGGACGGTAGCGCCACCTCCGTTTCGCCGGTGTTCCGCACGTCCGTCGCCAGCGGCGTAGCGAGCCACGATGCGCCGCCATCGACGGAGAGGTCGATGTCGAGGAAGTGACAGTTGATCGGTGCGGCTGTCGTGCCGGCAACATCCCATCGCACGCGCATGGTCCCGCCACCCACACCGCGCGTCGCCGCGTCCGGCAGCAACACGGCAAATGGCCGGCCGGTGTCGACGACGCGAATGCGGGTGTCGGCGCTGGCGACCGTGGCATGGTCGCCGCCATTGTCCCTCACGGTCAGGCGGAAGTTGAGCAGGCGCGATCTCGTGGGCAGGGTTTCGCCGGGGCCGGCAGGTTCGTGGCCGAGCACCGCCGCCATCCTGGGGAAGTGGCGAACGCCTGTGGTCACGGGTGCGAATGAGCGAAACAGGGGACCATGGCCATCGTCCGCCAACTCACCGCGCTGCTCGTCACCGGCATCCATTTGCTCCCACGTGTAGGTGAGGCGGCTACCGTCCGCTCCCGGCTCGGCCGAGGCTTCGAGGACGAAAGGCGTGCGCGCCGGAACGATCTTCTCTTCGGCCAGTGGCGTGGGATCGATCCATGGCGTCGATACGGCATTGATGCGTTTTCGGGCACAGCGTCCGCCTTTCGAGCCGAGCCACGCGCGCATCTGCTCGATGTTCGCCGCGTGGAAATACAGGTCTGAGCGTGGCTGCAGCCTCTGCGCCTTGCCGCCACAGCCGGACGGTGCGAAACCCATGGCCGTGCTACCGCCGCCAGGTTCCATCGCCCGGTCGGGGAGCGTCATCCGACCGCAGCCAGCAGCGGTCGGCCAGGCCCCCAACTGACGACCAAGCACGTGAATCATGAAGCCGACGGCATAGGGCTCGCTTTGCGGACTGGCATGGCCACTCCAGGCGGCCGCCTTGTGCGTGGCGAAGAAGTCGGCACGGCGATCGTCGCTACACGTGTTGCCCACATGGCTCTCACCGCCGAAGTACGTCGTTACAGCGTGGCCGACATCGTAGTTTCGCCGGCCGATCTCGCGGTCGATCAATCGCACGGATGCGGGGCCCGGATCGCTGCCACGGAAGGGGTCGCGTCGTGGATCGGCGCGGATGATTTTCTCGTTGTTGTCGACCAGGGTGAAGTGCACGCCGACATCGGTTTCGAACACTTCATTCGCGCGGTTTACCGCGTGGACAATCTCTGCGAGGGCGCCCTCGACCGTGCCGCCGAATTGGGCGACATAGTGACTATCCGCGGCGACAGCCAGACGGAAATCGTAGCGCATGCTGCCGCCGTCACGGGCCATGGCCATACCGACCGGGAGCGCGAACTCCCTGGTGGCACTGGCAGCGCGCGGAACCGAGGAATCGCCAGGCGTTCTCGCTGCGAGGTCGCCCGGGCGAAAAATCCACTCCGCATCGCCATCGCGGACGCTGGTTCGTACGCCGGCCTTTGACAGGTCGAGCCGCACGGTCCGGCCGTAGTCATCGGCGCCACGAAAGCTCCGCAAGCCCGGGAATTTTGCCGCGAGCCCTTTAGGAATCGTGCCCGAATCACGTAGATGGAACAGCGACGACCGGCCGGCGTCAATCGGAAGACCGACGTCGGCGGTGCGGCTGGCATCGTCGGGCAGGCGAAGCAATAGTTGGCGTAGGGAGGACTCATCCATGACGGCGACGGCCGCCTGGCATGCGCCGGGCAAGAGGGCGCAACCCAACGCGGTGGCAAAGATGAAACGCGACATGACAATCCCGATAAGCACGAAGGGTTGTCGACCTTAGACGTCGCCACCGCGGCAATCTGTCGGATGTCGCATAGCTGAAATGTAGCTTTTCATATCACTGGATGTCGCAATGCAACACAGTCCGGGTCGGGCGAAACCTTATGGCGGTGCTAACATCGACGCCTTGCAGCGTGGCTTCGGGCCCGCTCCCTAGTCCCCTTTCCATCCAGCTCCCACAGGACCCCATGGCCATCTCCGAGGAACTGCGGCAAGCCGCGCTCGAGTACCACCGCCTTCCCCGTCCGGGCAAGATCAAGGTCACGCCGACCACGTCGTTGCTGACCCAGCGCGATCTTTCCCTCGCCTATTCGCCCGGCGTCGCCGCGGCGTGCGACGCGATCGTCGCCGATCCCCGGCAGGCCGCCGAACTCACCGCGCGCTCCAACCTGGTCGCGGTAATCACCAACGGCACGGCCGTGCTGGGCCTGGGCAACATCGGCGCGCTGGCGAGCAAACCGGTGATGGAAGGCAAGGGCGTCCTGTTCCAGAAGTTCGCCGGTATCGATGTGTTCGACATCGAGATCAACGAATCGGATCCGGACAAGCTGGTCGATATCATCGCCAGCCTCGAGCCCACCTTCGGCGGCATTAACCTCGAAGACATCAAGGCACCGGAGTGCTTCATCGTCGAGCGTAAGTTGCGCGAGCGCATGAAGATTCCCGTGTTCCATGACGATCAGCATGGCACGGCGATCATCGTCGGTGCGGCTGTCATCAATGCGTTGCTGGTCACTGGCAAGAAGATCGAAGACGTGAAGCTCGCCACCACGGGCATGGGCGCCGCAGGCATCTCCTGCGTCGACATGCTGGTGACGCTGGGCCTCAAGCGCGAGAACATTCTTGCCTTCGATCGCGACGGTGTACTGCACTCGGGCCGCACCGATCTGGATCCCGACAAACAGCGCTATGCGCGCGACACGGACAAGCGCACTCTGGCCGAGATCGTCGTCGGCGCGGATATCTTCCTGGGCCTTTCGGCCGGTGGCATCCTCAAGCCGGAAATGGTCGCGACCATGGCCGAGCGCCCGATCATCTTCGCGCTAGCCAACCCGAACCCGGAGATCCTTCCGGAAGACGTCAAGGCCGTTCGTCCGGATTGCATCATGGCCACGGGCCGTTCGGACTACCCGAACCAGGTCAACAACGCGCTCTGCTTCCCCTACCTGTTCCGCGGTGCGCTCGATGTGGGCGCGTCGGTTATCAACGAGCAGATGAAGGTGGCCTGCGTGATGGCCATCGCCGAGCTGGCACGACGCGAAGCGTCCGATGTCAGCGCGCGCGCATACGGCGGCAAGCCGCCGAGTTTCGGTCCCGAGTACCTCATTCCGCAGCCATTCGATCCGCGCCTGCTCATCCAGCTGCCGCCGGCAATCGCCCAGGCCGCGATGGATTCCGGCGTCGCGGAACGTCCCATCACGGATTTCCCGGCCTACATCGACCAGCTCACCAGCTTCGTTTTCCGCACCGGCCTGTTGATGAAGCCGGTGTTCGACCGGGCCAAGGCCGATCCCAAGCGCGTGGTCTACGCCGAAGGCGAAGAAGAAACCACGCTGCGCGCCGTGCAGACCGTGGTGGACGAGGGCCTGGCCCGGCCGATCCTGGTCGGTCGCCCCGACGTGATCGAGCGTCGTATCGCGCGCGCTGGCCTGCGCCTGAAGCCGGGCGTGGACTTCGAGATGTGCAACATCCACTCGGATCCGCGCTTCGAGGATTACTGGCGCCTCTACCACTCGATCATGGAGCGTCGCGGCGTCACTCCCGCCTCGGCCAAGGCCGTGGTCCGTTCGCGGCCGACCGTGATCGCCGCATTGATGGTGGAGCGTGGCGAAGCCGACGCGATGATCTGCGGCCTGGTCGGCACGTATCACAGCAAACTGGACTACATCACCGACATCATCGGCCTGGACGAGGGCATCGCCGAGGCTTCCGCCATGGCGGCGGTGTCGACGGAGAAGGGCACCTTCTTCTTCCTCGACACCTACGTGCAGGACGATCCGACGGCCGAGCAGATCGCCGAGGCCACGCTGCAGGCTTCGCTGCGCCTGAAGCTGTTCGGCATCCAGCCCAAGATCGCTCTCCTGTCCAACTCGAACTTCGGCGGTCGTGAAACGCGCAGTTCGAAGAAGATGCGCGAGGCCCTGCGCCTGATCCGCGAAAAAGCGCCGCGCCTGGAGGTCGAGGGCGAAATGCAGGCCGACGTGGCCCTTACCCCGGAGCTGCGCGAGAAGATCTTCCCGAACTCGCGTCTGGAAGGTAAGGCCAATGTGTTTGTCTTCCCCAACCTGGACGCTGCGAACACGGCCTACAACATGATCCGTGTGCTGTGCGACGGCGTGGTCATCGGCCCGATCCTGATGGGTGTGGCCAAGCCGGCTCACATCCTGACGCCGCAGGCGACGGTGCGCCGGGTGGTCAATATGACCGCGGTGGCCTGCGTCGAGGCGCAGATCCGTGCGGGGAAGCCGCGTACGGTCGTAAATGATTGATTTATAGATGATGTGGGAGCCGCTTCAGCGGCGATCCCACGGCAGCGGGCCAGGTCGTTAAAACCTGGCCAAGATCCGATTTATCACGAGACAAACCCCCATACCGCCGCGTATGTGAAAACTTCGCGGTATCATGGAAAGGTTTTCCCGCCACCCCAAGCGGGCTCTACAGACCTCATGAAGCGCGCGCCCACGCGCGAGCGGAGCATCCATGGACCAGATCGACGATATCCTGAACCAGGACCTCGACCCCACCGAAACCCGTGAATGGGTCGAGTCGCTCAACGCCGTCATCAATCACGATGGCACCGAGCGCGCGCATTTCCTGCTGGAGCGCATGGTCGACTCCACCCGTCGCTCGGGTGGCTACCTGCCGTTCGACCCGACCACGGAATACGTGAACACCATTCCGCCGCACATGGAAGCGCGCAGCCCCGGCAATGCCGCCATCGAATGGCGCATCCGCTCGCTGATCCGCTGGAACGCACTGGCGACCGTTGTGCGCGCCAACCGCAAGCCGGGCGACCTCGGCGGCCACATCTCCAGCTTCGCCTCCTCGGCGACCCTGTACGACGTCGGCTTCAACCATTTCTGGCGCGCTCCCAGCGAAGACCATCCGGGCGACCTGGTGTTCCACCAGGGTCACTCGGCGCCGGGCGTCTATGCGCGCTCCTTCCTCGAAGGCCGCATCACCGAAGAACAGCTCGACCTCTTCCGTATGGAAGTGGAAGGCAAGGGCAAGGGCCTGTCCTCGTACCCGCATCCGTACCTGATGCCGGACTACTGGCAGGTGCCGACCGTGTCCATGGGCCTGGGTCCCATCCAGGCGATCTACCAGGCGCAGTTCTGGAAGTACCTCGAGCACCGCGGCCTCATTCCGAAGTCCGATCGCAAGATCTGGTGCTTCATGGGCGACGGCGAATCGGACGAGCCGGAGTCGCTGGGTGCGATTTCCCTCGCCGGTCGCGAAGGTCTCGACAACCTCATCTTCGTCATCAACTGCAACCTGCAGCGCCTCGACGGCCCGGTTCGCGGCAACGGCAAGATCATCCAGGAACTGGAAGGTGTATTCCGCGGCGCCGGCTGGAACGCGATCAAGGTCGCCTGGGGCAGCTACTGGGATCCGCTCCTCGCCCGCGACACCACGGGCAAGCTGCGCCAGCTGATGATGGAAACGGTCGACGGCGAGTACCAGGCTTGCAAGGCTTTCGGTGGTGCTTACACGCGCGAGCATTTCTTCGGCAAGTACCCGGAAACCGCGGCGCTGGTCGCCAACATGTCCGACGACGACATCTGGCGCCTCAACCGCGGCGGTCACGATCCGCACAAGGTCTACGCGGCCTACCACGCAGCCGTGAACACCAAGGGCATGCCGACCGTGGTCCTCGCCAAGACGGTGAAGGGTTACGGCATGGGCGCCGCCGGTGAATCGCAGAACCCGGCGCACAACCAGAAGAAGATGGACACGGACTCGATCCGCGCCTTCCGCGACCGCTTCAACATTCCCATTCCCGACGACAAGCTCGAAGAAGTGCCGTACTACCACCCGGGCAAGGACTCGGAAGAAGTGCAGTACATGCTCGAGCGCCGTCGCGCACTCGGCGGTTCGCTGCCGCAGCGTCGTCGCAAGTCCGACAAGTCGTTCACCGCACCCACGCTCGAAGCCTTCGAGCAGATCACCAAGGGCACGGGTGAACGCGAGATCTCCACGACCATGGCCCTGGTCCGTGGCATGAACCTCATGCTGCGTGACAAGGAACTCGGTCCGCGCCTGGTGCCGATCGTCGCCGACGAAGCCCGCACCTTCGGCATGGAAGGCATGTTCCGCCAGATCGGCATCTACGCGCCGTTCGGCCAGAAGTACCGTCCGCAGGACGCCGACCAGCTGCTGTACTACCGCGAAGACCAGAAGGGCCAGGTCCTCCAGGAAGGCATCAGCGAAGCCGGCGGCATGAGCGCGTGGCTGGCCGCGGCGACGAGCTACAGCATCAGCAACGTGGCGATGCTGCCGTTCTTCATCTACTATTCGATGTTCGGTTTCCAGCGCATCGGCGACCTTTGCTGGGCGGCGGGCGACATGCGCGCGCGCGGCTTCCTCATCGGTGGCACCTCGGGCCGCACCACGCTCAACGGCGAGGGCCTGCAGCACGAAGACGGTCACTCGCACCTGCTCTCCGGCGCGATCCCGAACGTCATCTCCTACGACCCGACCTTCTCCTACGAGCTGGCGGTGATCCTGCAGGACGGCACGCGCCGGATGATGCAGGAGCAGGAGGATGTGTACTACTACATCACCGTGATGAACGAGAACTATGCCCACCCCGACCTGCCGAAGGGCAGCGAGGAAGGCATCGTCAAGGGCATGTACCTGTTCAAAGACGGTGGCAAGGCGAAGAAGAACGAGCCGCGCGTGCAGCTGCTCGGTTCGGGCACGATCCTGCGCGAAGTCATCGCCGCGGCCGAGCTGCTGGAGAAGGACTTCGGCGTGACCTCGGACATCTGGTCGGTGCCGAGCTTCTCGGAAGTCCGTCGCGAAGGCTTCGACGCCGAGCGCTGGAACCGCCTGCATCCGGAAGCCACGCAGCGCGTGCCGTACATCACCGGTCTGCTGGGTGAGCGTCAGGGCCCGGCGATTGCCGCGACCGACTACGTCCGCGAGTTCGCCGACCAGGTCCGTGCGTTCATGCCGGACGGCATGCGCTACACGGTGCTCGGTACGGACGGCTTCGGTCGCAGCGATACGCGTGCGAACCTGCGTAGCCACTTCGAGGTCGATCGCTACTGGATCGCCCACGCCGCCCTGGCCGCCCTCGCGAAGGACGGCAAGGTCAACGCGAAGGACGTGAGCCGCGCCATCAAGGAATACAAGCTGGACGTCGACAAGCCGAACCCGCTGTACGCCTGATAGCAAGGTAACGAGAGGGGCCGGAGAAATCCGGCCCCTTTTTTTGTGCGGGTGTCCTGTGGGAGCCGATCCATCGGCGATCCCGCGCCAGCGGGCCAGCCCAAGGCAAGCATCCATGGCCGATCAATCGGCTCCTGCCGCAATGCCGCTTTTCCGTCTTCGCCCCGCCAGCGTCACATCATGTCCATGGCTTTGCCACCGTGAAGCTGGTATTTCTTTCATGGCATACGACCTGGGATTCCTGCCATGCGCTACGTTCTTCTCGCTACCGCCGTCCTTTCGCTCGCCGCCTGCGCGACCACGCCTTCCGATCACGGCTCGCGGTCCCGCCTGCTGTACATCGCCGGCAGCAAGGTGCCGTGCACGAACGGCGTCATGAAGACCGAATGCCTGCAGTACCGCGAAACACCGACGCAGCCCTGGCAGATCACCTACGCGCCGATCGAAGGGCTGGACTGGAAGGCAGGTAACGAATACCTGCTGAAGATCACCGAGGTGCACGCGAAGAACGTGCCGGCCGATGCGTCGCCGGTAACCTGGCATGTCGACAAGATTGTCGAGCAGCATCCTGTGCAGTAAGTCGCGCGTTGCGACTACAGACAACCGTAAGTTGATTTGATACGGTCGCATCGTTGCCTGCGTTGTCGATTCGAAAACACGTCACAGGCAACCATCGCGCAATGCGGTGAGAAGCGCGGCCTGAGGGTGCTTGAACACCCCCAGACCGCTGATCAAACCAACTGTTCTGGAGCTGATTTGACTACGTCACATCATACGGCACGCGCTCGCCCGCCGAATCCCCTCGGCGACACACACACCGGTTACCGGGGCATCTGCCTACCTGGCAGACACGGTTGACGAAGCCCCGGCGGCAGTCGCTTTCATGAGGTTTTTCTTGGCCGCCCTGTCCGGCGCGTAGTCGCGTGGGCTAACGGTCGGCACTGACGCTGCACCCCGCTTCATCACGACGCCACCCGGCGCCCGGCCACGGGCAGCCGATGAACCCGCGAGTCCGTAGTTACCCGCGGCACGTTGCGCTGTGCGTGACGTGCCGCACCGTCGGACGCGCGCGTGATCCTTCTGAGGATGACCACGATGAACGCACCACACACAGGCTGCACGAACTGCCGTGCCGACGCCTACGCCGATCCCCACGATCTGCTGAACGAAGCCACCGAGTGGCTGCAATACGCCCGGGGGATCACGCAGTTGCTCGCGGAACTCGTCCACGAGTCGGACACCGTCGACTGCGGGCGCATGGCCATGGGTCTCGAAGCTATCGCCGCGATGACACGCATGGGTCTGCACTGCACGGCGGATGCGCATGCGCGGATGTCTTGGGCGCGCGCGACGGCGCGCGAGAATGGCGGGCATCGCGAATAGAAGAAATCGGAAAAGTGCGCTCAATACGACCAAGATCCTCTTATTCGTTTGTCACTTCAAGCATGCTTATGAATCAACGTTAGAGTGGCGGAATGCAAACGCATGAGCGGCAAGATCAAGGCAATCATCCTGCTGGTCCTCGGACTGCTTGGAGTCGTGGGCGGAGAGTACCTGGCGGGGTTTCTGACGCTTTGGACACTGGATCTAAGGCAGTTGCCGCTGGAGGTGGCGACGTACTGGCAGTACTTCCGCGCGCTGGATCTGCCGCAGGTCGCCCCGTACGTCACGACGATAGAGCTGTGCGGTGCGTTCGGTTTCGGCGCACCGTTACTGGCGTGGCTGGCTCTGCTGGTTCCAGTCCTCAGAACGAAACCCGAGTCCACGCACGGCGAAGCGCGCTTCGCGACGATGTCCGATCTGAAAAAGGCCGGCCTTCTCAGGCAAACGTCGCAGAGCATCCTCATGGGCAAGTACAAGGGGCGCTACCTGTGGCTCGGTGGCGCACAGCACGTCATCACCATCAGCCCGACCCGCTCGGGCAAGACCACCAGCGTTGCTATCCCCGTGTTGCTCTCGTACGAGGAGTCCATGGTGGTGCTCGACCTCAAGGGCGAACTTCACAAGGCGACCAGTGGCTGGCGCGAGGCGCTCGGTCACGACATCCGCGTATGGGCGCCGTACGACGAGAACGGCAACACGCATCGGTTCAACCCGATGACGACGCTCGCCGGCATGACCTCCGACAAGCGCATCGGTGAGATCCAGACCATCTCGGCCATTCTTTATCCCGACCAGCCGGGCGGCGACCCGTTCTGGACATCGCAGAGCCGTGCTGCGTTTACTGCGTTCACGTCGTTCCTGTTCGAACGGTGGGACCAGAAGGTGGCGCGCAGCATCGCTACCGCTCAGGAAGCGCCGGACATCAACGCGTCCCCGGACTATCCGAGCCTCGAGCGCGTGCTTCGCTTCTCCAGCGGGGAAGGTATGGACGGAACGAAGGCGTTGCTCGATGCCCTACTGAAAGACTCGACCTACGCCTTCATCACACCGCAGACCCGGACGGTGTTCGGCAACCTGGTGGGCTTGGCCGAACAGACGTTCTCGTCGGTCATCGCCTCCATGCAGGCGCCGTTACAGCAGTTCCTCAGCCCGATCCTTGCAGCGGCGACCAACGCCAGCGACATCGACGTCACCAACCTACGAAAAGAGCTGACCACGCTCTACGTCATCATTCCAACGAACAAGCTCGACGAGAGCGCCAAGCTGTTGAATATCTTCTTCAGTACGGTGATCGGCAACAATCTCGGTAAGCAGCTCGGCGAAGAGCCTGACCTCAAGTACCAGATGTTGATGCTCATGGATGAGTTCACGGCCATGGGCCGGGTGGACGTCTGGGCCAAACGCATCTCCATCTCCGCCAGCTACGGCATCCGCGACCTCTGCATCGTGCAGAGCCGTGCACAGCTTCGCGCCGCCTACGGCGACCACGATGCCGAGAACTTCATCACCAACCACGGCGCGCAGATCGTCTTTGCGCCGCGTGAGCAGAGTGACGCCAACCAGTACAGCGAGATGCTCGGTTTCAAAACCGTTCGAAAGGAACACCGGAATACGAGTCGCGGCGATGGATCCCGCCAGGTATCGACCAGCCACACCGAAGAGCGCCGCGCCTTGTTGCTGCCGCAGGAGATCAAGGAGTTGCCGGGTGACGAGGAGTTGATCTTCTACGAAGGCTGCAAGCCGATCCGCGCCCGGAAGAACTGGTTCTTCAAGGACAAGATGTTCAAGGAGCGTGCGGGTGTTGCGCCTGTAGTTGTTCGAGGCAAGGCGCCGGCACCGTCGCATGTGATGGCTGCAACCACATCGGGTACGCCGAAGGGATCGAATCCGTTCGCTGAAGCGTCTCAAAGAGCCCGTGCCGCGTGACTCGTCGAAAGGAGTGGCCATGACCAGTGATGGGTTCGATAAGGGCGAAGGCGCACGGCCATCGTCGCTAAAGCCCGTGCATCGGGTAACCGTCCCAGATCGGTACTACGACCTCCAGTTGCGCCGTGAGCTCGACATTGTCAATGCGCGGACGCGCAGTGAGCTGGGTCCGTTACCCGTCGGTGGCGTTCCGCTGGATGTCAAGCGGCGGCCCGAACTACAAACGATGCCATCAAATGTCGAAGCGATTGGCGAGGAAATAACGAAGGACAAAGAGATGGACATGAAATACCTCGCCATGGGGGCGGCTTTGGCAGTGACGAGTGGTTGTCATTCGGGAATCAAGTCTTGGCACATGAAGTCGAAGATCGAAAACGGTGTGCTGAAGATCCCGTTCTACGATCACAGCTTCAACGCCAGGTGTTTCGACACGCTGAGGTGTCGCGTGCTCTACGGCAATGCATACATTGTGAATAGCGGGTCGCCGACAGGACCATTCACAGAGCGCGATCGACAGAATCTCCGAGGTGGTTGGGGAAACCTTGAGTTCCCCTCTGTTGCACGCGTCACGTGGACATCGAAAGACGGTACGAATCATGACGAGAAGATTGATCTCGGCGCGATATTTCATTCCGGACTGGTCCGCTACGCACCTGATCTGGACGTCAACGACGTACATATCAGTGTGCCTCCCAGTGCTCCCGACATCATCCTGGTGGTCGAGGATCGCTCGATCCGTGTCTACATGAAAGCGTGGATTTGGCTACTCCACCCCACCGATCCGACAAATAAATTCACCAACGTTCGAACCGATGTGGTCGTCGCGTATTCGCACACATTCTAACTGGAGTACATGGACGTGGTAGAGAAGCATAAGCGCGACATTCGTGGTCGCCTGCAAGATGCCGTAAGAACGGATCCGGTGACGGCTGCTGATCGAAAGCTGTACGCGAAGGCAGCTCAAGAGGTTGGAGGCCTCTCCGTTCCGCACATGTTTAGCTCGTCCGACCCCCGCTCGCGTCTATACATTGCAAACTTCGACGGCACCGGAAACGACCTTTGGGCCGATCCGGAGCACGCGACAAATGTCGGAAAGCTGCACCTTCAGATAATGCATGCGAGCAGTGTTGATCCTCGAGTGTACGCGGACTACATCAAGGGTGCCGGCACGCAGGAAGGTGTGCTTGCCAGGACGATGGACGGCGCAACGGGTGCATCCTATGAAGAGCGAATCGACTGGATGTACCTCAAGTTCTGCGAGTGCGCCCATGAGTGGTTAAAGGCGGATCCGAACGCTGATATCCGACTGATGGCTACCGGTTTTAGTCGTGGTGCGGAGCAGGCCGCCGGATTCCTACGTAAAGTGCAGGAACTGGGTATCCAGAACCCTGATGGAAGAGAGGTCATCCATCAGACGTTTGGTCCCGACATCGTCAAATGGCACCTTGCACCCCTGCGTGCGCCGGGCAGGATCGTGATGGGCGAAATCCTCTTCGACCCCGTCGGAACAGGTGTGCCGAACAATTTTGATCGGCAGCCTACGAGCTCAACGGCTACTGGAATACAAATCACTGCGCGTGACGAGCGCCGAAATGCGTTCCCCTCCACGCAGATTATCCGACCCGGACGCTCGGCGGACGGCCGGTTCGTTAACGTCATCGTCCCCGGTGCCCACTCGGATATCGGTGGCAGTTATCATCGCGACGGTCTTTCGATTCTCAACTTCAACATCGCCGCCGATTACCTGAACGCGCTTAGCGACAAGCCGTTAGTCCATAGGCTGTTGGTGCCGACCGATCCCCAGATGTTCCAGATCCATCGTTCTGAAGACCACTTGCTTATCTATAGCACCTCGGAGTTCAGACACGATGGCTATCGCGACATCATGGGTTCGCAAGCGTCGCCGCCGCACTGCAACGACGAGCGCAAGACGATTCTCTGCGCGCTGCCCGACCCGCTCGACCCTACTATTGAGTCGCAGCTGGGTCCCCGCCATCTCGTGGGCGTCCATGGCCCCGATGCCATCCGTGAACTCAGTGACCCGATACATCCCGATCACGACATGTATCGCTCGACCAGCATGCAGGTTCAGGAGCTGCATGCTCGGTCCGGCATTGATCTTGACCGTGTTCAGATCGATCAGTTAACGGCAGGCCTCGTGATCGAGGCCAAGCAGAACGGGATGACGGCGATCGAGGATGTTCGGTTCGGAAAGGACTTCATCCCGGACCGACCGACGCTCCGTGCCTTCGAGGCATTCGGTGACGACATCGATAGTCCGATTTCCAGGACGGCGAGTATCGAGGCGCTGAAAGCGCTCGATGTACCGCTGGAAGCTTCAAACCAACAGCTGCACATGCTCAACATGGAGAAGGAGGCGATTGTCAGTCGCGAGAAAGAGACTGCCCTGTCGCGAGATACCTCTCCCGAGTTCGAACCTTCAGCTTCCGCGCCGGTAAGGCCAGAGCCTCCCGTGAGTCCCTCGCGGAGCGAAGCCGTCGAGCAAGCCGACAGCGAAGCAATCCGGACACTGCAGAAGAACCTCAACACCCTCGGTATCCGCGACATGGCGGGCGAGCCGCTGGCGACGCACGGCATCTACGACGTCGCGACGCAAACAGCCGTGGCGCGGTTCCAGTCGGGTCATGCGCTGCCGGTGACGGGAAAGGCAGACGACGCTACGTGCAACAGGATTCAGGGGCAGGCCTTCATTGCGGAGCTGCAGCAGCCGGGCCAGGTCAGGATGCCTACCGAGGTTTACGCATCTCGGGCGCCGACGCCATCGTCCCCGATGGCCGCGTACGAATCGCCTATGCAGGACAGTATGTCGCGGACAACGGTGCCTACGATGCTGTCTCAGCAATCTCGCAGCGACCCCCGCAATCCGAACAGCGCCGACCACGCGCTTTACGACGAATTGCAGCGTCGCCTGCCCGATTCGTCGGAAGAGCGCCTGATGCAGTTCACTGCCGCGTGCCACCAACACCGAATCAACGCGGCCAACCTGGGCGGGGTGCATATGGACTACGACAGCATGACGCTGAATATCGACACGCACGGCCTGATGGCGACACCCGCTGTCGTCGACATGAGCGTTCCGCCGCCAGAGTCCGAGCAGTCGATCAAGCAGATTCAGAAGTTCGATCAGCAGATGGATCAAATCGCTCAGCAGAGCCAAGAGCGGAATGCTCAGATGGCGCAGCAGGGACCCTCCCTGTGAGGTTCCGCATGAGCATGGCCGACAACTCGCTCCCACATTCGGCAAGAATCCCACTCACAGGATCTAGGAACGCAACCATGTCACATAAACGCGTCAACACGGCGCTTCTGCTTCCCGTGCTAGCACTATTTTCCGGAGCCGCAGTTTCTTCCTCTCCGCATTCTGTCGCAGTCGCGCAGCCGACCTCCGCAGCCACCGACATGAATGGGCTTTCAAAAGCTGACCAGAAAAAGTATGCCGCATCGCATTTCCTCGGCTTCTACACCCTTAACGGGCGTACCACCGCCGATGTCTGCAGGGCAGAAGGTGTTGACCTTGCGAATTATGAGCGCGCGTTCCAGCTCAAGCACACGTCTGAGCTCGCCCAGGCCGAGAAGGTCATGATGGCATCCGGTGTTTCGGCCGAGCAAATGGCGATCGTTGCAGGTGGAAAGCGGAAAGAAATGGAGGCGACCATCCGGCATACGATGCTCGAACTCGCTAATGCACTTCACGCGGCAACGGTGGCCGACGGTTGCGCATACGTCGCAGGCCATCCCGCCGATGCCGCCTCTGCCCAGTCTTTCGCGGAGCAGAATCCGGAGGTCGAGGCGGCGCTTATGTCCGACTGAAGGATAAAGCCTCCGATCCTTAGCTAAGTAGTCCAACCGATCGTCGTCGCTCAACGCATGACGAATCAATAGGGCGCCGGGGTCAGCCGACGCTGCGGATCTGAATGGTCGTTTCTGGGGAGAGTTTGCTTCCGAACGCTTCGCCATTCTTGTGGATCCACCGCGCCCTGACTGCACGCGCCCCCACGCCAAGCTCGCGAAGTGTAGCGGCAACTACGGGGACGTTCACGGTGTCGACTTTCGCGGATCCGCCGAGGAAGGACTTGCTTGCGATCACCACCGTGCTGCCCAGGATCTGATTGCCGAAACCGCCGAGCAACTGAACGGTGTCGCCTTCATTGAATCCGGTCCATGGGCCAACCGTGAACGTGACCGTGCCGGAGGTTTCCGCCTGTAACTCGCCGCCAGGAAGCTTGGGCGGCAGCAATGCATCTGTGGAAGAGGTGACGAAGCTCATGATTGCACTCCCTGCAATGCGGCGCGTCACAGGCGCCGAGATTTGAATCTAATGGTTCAATGACGCCACGGACATAGGCAATGCGTTGTAGGCGTGTATGCCGTCATTCGGCAACCGGCCAGCTATACCGCTCAATGCAAATAAAAAGGCCGGGATCGCTCCCGGCCTTTCATCGATTCAGGAATACCGAATCAATCGTCGCTACGCAACGCATGACGAATCAACAGAAACGTCCCGATAGCCGCCGCGGCGATGCCGATGGTCACGCCCGGATTGCGGCGAACCTGCTTACGCAGACGACGGTACTGGTAGGTCGCTTCATCGGCCAGATCTTCCGCCAGATAACGGACCTTCTGGCTGCTGCCGCTGTTGCGCTTGGCAAACTTATTGGTGACGCGACGGGTGCGCTCGAGCAGGTCGCTGCCTGCGCCGGTCGCCTCATCCGCGTAATGGCGAACGCGGCCGGATACGCCGTTGACGGCGGTCTCGACCTGCTGCGCGAACTCACGATTTCTGCTCATTGGATGGCTCCCTCTCAAGCGTTACTGACGGGAACCGACTTTGCGGCCCCGGTCGTGAGGGTCGTGTAAACAGTCAAGTGGCGGATTGAACAGGGATTCAGGCTGGTCGATCTCACGCGAAATCGTACTTGCCGCCCTTGGCGAGCGCGGCCTGGTATGCCGGCCGCGCGTGGATCCGCTGCAGGAAGTCATGCAGCCTCGGGCGCGATGCGTCGAGTCCGCCCCGGCTGGCCGCCGCTTCCAACGGGAAGCTCATCTGGATATCGGCGGCAGTGAACGCCTCACCCGCGAACCACGCCGACTTGCCGATTTCGCCCTCCAGGTAGTCGAGGTGCAGCTTGAGCTGCGGATCGACGAAAGCCTTCTGGGCACCCTTCGCCAGCATACGGGCGACAGGCTTGGCAAAGAATGGCACCGGCGCAGTCTCCATGCGCACGAAGACCAGCTTGAGCAGGAGCGGCGGCATCGCCGAGCCCTCGGCGTAGTGCAGGAAGTAGATGAAGCGCAGCCAGTCCGGACTACCCACGGCCGGCTTCAGGCGGCCCTGGCCGTAGCGTTCAAGGAGGTATTCGACAATCGCACCGGACTCGGCCAGCGTCACCTCGCCGTCCTGGAGGATGGGCGACTTGCCGAGGGGATGAATGGCGCGAAGCTCCCGGGGCGCCAGCATGGTCTTCGGATCGCGCTGGTAGCGCACGATCTCATAGGGCAGGCCAAGTTCCTCCAACAGCCAGAGGACGCGCTGGGAGCGCGAGTTGTTCAGGTGATGGACGATGATCATGGCGAGCCCGCGCGTGGAAGAGGGCGCAGCGTATCAGCGTGCCCCGTAGACATTCCATCGACGGGCGGAGAGTAGCGTCGGTGGCCTGCCACTACGAGGATATCGCCATGGGCCGCGAAGCCGACACGATTCATACAGACAAGGGCACGATCTCGCGCCTTGAGGCACTGATTCACGAGCTACGCGACAACGCGAAGGTAGTCATCCATTTGCAGGATGGTTCGACCGTTCAGGGTATCGTGGCGGTGGTGCCTACGGTTCAGACCTTCGTGGATGCGAACGGCACCGAGGGTATCAATGGCGTGGTGAAGCTGATCGATAACGACCGGCCGAATTGGTCGGCGACGGTGGCGCTGGATACGATTACGCGTGTGGAACATCTCGATTCCGTCGCCTACGGAACCTCGCAGACGTAAGTCGCGGCGCGCCTCTGTAGGAGCCGCTTCAGCGGCGAAAAGGGGTTGCCACGTAGCGAGGCCCGTTCGCCGCTGAAGCGGCTCCTACATACGGCGGCTGTATCAGCTTGACGTTGGTGGCAGGGTTTCCTGCAGCTTCTTCGCTTGCTCCGGGAATGCATTTCCCTGCGCGGCAACCGTCGCGGTAACGAGCTTGCGAGCTTCCGCATCGCGGTTGAGTGCATGCAATGCCTTCACCCGGTACGTCGCCACACTGATCGTGTTCGCGCCGTACGCTTTCTTCGCAGCAGCCTCGAGATAGGGCAGGCCCTGCTCGAACTTGCCGTTCTCAACCAGGCGACGACCGTAACGATAGTTGTAGACGTAGTCGTTCGGGTAGGACGCGATCAGCTGTTTCTCCAGCGCGTCGAGTTCGTCGCCGGCCTTGGCGCGGACGAGGTAGACGCGCAGGTTGTCGGCGAGGTTGCGGTCGCTCTTGAGATCGCCGTGGAGCTTCTCGCGGCTGAGATCGATGGCCTTGCGCAGGACGGCTTGCTCGCCGGCGGCGTCGCCGATGGCAGCGTCGAGGTCGGCCGCGGTGAGCACGGCGCTTCGCTGGTCGGCACAGGCGGGAGATGCGACGAAGATCTGGGTGGCGAGGTAGTCGTCGTACGGAGCCTTCTGCAGCGAGAGCGACGTCTGCCGTGCCGCCGGCGACTGGGCGGCCGTCGCCGCGATGAGATCGTCGAGCACGTAGGGACGGTCGCAGCCGATATTGCCGGCGAGCACCTTGGTTGCCGCCGCCGCAATGGCGGTGTCGTTCTTGTCCGCCTTGCCTTCGAGCAGGAGAAGCTTCTGCTTGGCCAGGGCGACGCGCTTATCCTGGTCGGACACGTTACGAACCATCGCCGGCAAGGTGTCGAACCAGGCCATGCCTTCCTTGCCCTGGTAGCGTTGTTGGTAGGTATCGAGCACGTCGGCCACCGAGGCGAGCGATCCCTTCACCGCTTCGTCTTTCTGGTGCGAGAGGCGCGCGTCGCCGGACAGGAGCGCGGCGACCTGCGGATAGAACTTTTCGCGGGGCTGCTCGGCAAGGATGCGTCCCAGCTCTTCGCCATCCGGGCCGATCGCGACATAGGTCGGGAGGAAGTGGACGTTGAGCTTGTTCATCCATGCCTTGTCGGCAGGCTTGTCCGCATCGGCCTCGTAGAAAACAATCTTCTTCCCGAGATCGTTCCACTCCTTGCCATTGAGGACATGGCTGGCCATGTAGTAGCACGAGTAACACCAGACCGCCTGGAAATCGACCAACACCGGCTTGTGCTCGCGCTTGCCCTGGGCGAGCGCGGCGTCGAGACTGGCGGGACCCTCGTGTGCGGCATAGGCCGGCGCGACGAGGGTGAGAAGGGCGGCGGCGAGCAGGCGCTTCATCGTGGACATCCCCTTTGGCGGTATAGACGTCTACCCTATTAGCACGTTTTTGGCGCCGTGTCAGATGGTATCGCTGGCACCTTCGATCGGCTCGGGGTCCGACACCAGGCCCTGCCGGCGTCGAAGCGAGGGGAACCACCACGTCCACAGCCCGACCACGACCAGGGTGCCGATGCCTCCGATCAGCGTGGCGTTAACCGCCCCCAGTGCGGCGGCGAGGATGCCGGACTCGAACTCGCCCAGCTGGTTGGAGGTGTTGATGAAGATCGCATTGACTGCGCTGACCCGCCCGCGCATGTCGTCGGGTGTCTCCAGCTGCACCAGTGCCCCGCGGATGACCATGCTGACCATGTCGAATGCGCCGAGGGCGAACAGCGCGACCAGCGACAGCCATAGCGTGGAGGAGAGAGCGAACGCGATGGTAGCGACCCCGAAGCCCGCCACGGACGCGAACATGATCGGTCCCACACGTCGCGTCAGGCTGTTGTGTGCGAGCCACACGGACATCAGCAGTGCGCCGACCGCGGGGGCCGCACGGAGCAGGCCCAGGCCCCAGGGGCCGGTGTGGAGGATGTCCCTGGCGAAGATCGGCAGCAGCGCCGTGGCGCCGCCAAGCAGCACGGCGAAGAGGTCCAGGGAGATCACGCCGAAGACGGCGGGACGATGGCGGATGAAGTGCACACCGGCGAACAGGGTCTTCAGCGTGGCCGGCTCGCGGCGAGGCGGCTGGTGGTCGTATTGCAGGCGCGACATCAGGGTCAGCGCCACCAGGTAGAGCAGGCCGGCTGCCGAGTAGACCGTACCGGGCCCGGCGACGTAGAGCAGGCCGCCCAGGGCGGGGCCGGCGATCATTGCCGCCTGGCCAGCCGAGGCAGTCGACGCCATGGCGCGCGATAGGACGGTGGACGGGACCAGCGCCGGGAGCATCGATTGCAGCGCAGGGAATTCGAAGGCCTTGCCGACACCGATCACGAACACCAGGGCGAGGATGCCCACCTCGTTGATGTGCCCGGTGAGGCTGAAAATGGCGAGAAGGGCGATCGCCAGCCACTCGATGGACTGGCAGAGGGTGACGATGCGGCGCCGGTCGAACTGGTCGGCCACGTGGCCGGCCGGCAGGGCCAGCAACACCGAAGGCACGAACTGGACCAGGCCGATGAGGCCGAGGTCGAGGGCACGATGGGTGATCTCGTAGATCTGCCAGCCAACCGCGACCGACATCATCTGGAAACCGAAACTGGAGGCGTTCTTGGCGAACCAGAAGTGCAGGAAGGCGCGATGGCGAAGGAGGGATACCGCTTCGGGGGACGACGAAGACATGGGTGATCCTTGGGGAGTCGGGGGATTCTACGCCCGCCTTGCCAGCGGCCGCGCCAAAGGGCGAAGCTAGGGCTTCGTTTCCGGGATGCCATCGCCATGCGCCGTATCGCTCCGCTCGCCGTTTTCCTTGCCACCGCCTCGGTTGCCGCATGCTCGCAACAGCCCGACCCGCAAGCCACGCAGCAGGCGCCGGCGAACACCCAGGCCGACGAAGCGGCGAAGAAGCTCGAGACCTACCAGCAGCTGTTGAAGCTGCACAACGACGGCCCCGCCGTGCAGTTGGGCCACGAAATCGTCGATAAGTACCCTGACACCCCGGCCGCGGCCGAGGTGAAGAAGACGCTCGCGGACCTCGAGACGAACTACAAGGCCACCAGCGAGAAGGCTCGCCTGACAGCGCTGTGGCTCTACCAGACCTCACCCATGCAGGGCGGCACGCAGAGCACCGCGACAATCCAGTCCACCCGTCCGACGGGTGAGGAAACGGTGCGACTGATCCTGCGCCGACACACGGCCTGGGGCCAGACCGTCTTCCTCTATGCCACGGCAGGGAAGGGCTTCGTCTGCAAGGGCGACTGCACGCTCAAGGCCACCTTCGACGGCAAGCCGAAGACGTTGAAGGCCTTCCGTCCGCCCACGGGCGAGCCCGCGTTGATCTTCCGCAACGACCCTCAGTTCATCAAGGACATGGCGAAGACCAAGCGGATCACCATCGACGTGGTCACGGTCAGCCGTGGCGAAACCACGCTGACCTTCGAGACCGGTGGTTTTGACGGGGATAAGTGGGCGCCGCTTCCGAAGAAGAAGTGACGCCTGGGCGAGCACCCGATCGACGATGAATCGGCTCCTACATTTAGTGCAGGAAGAGCTTTTCGGTAATGCGTGTGAGCGGCCACTCGAGCATGGTGTTGATGCGCGCCGGCAGGTCCAGCGGTCGCAGCAGCATCTTCACCGTCATCTCGGCGGGGAGGTGCTTCTTGAGCAAGCCCTCCGCGCGACCTGCGATGCGACGAAACTCCGCGTCATCGTCCGCCTTGTCGGGATGGCGAATGTTGAACACGTGGCGCAGCGCGATATCGCTGTCCTCGTTCTTGATCTCGCTCAGGCGCTTGAGCAAGGTGCGCAACGTGCTGAAGCGACCGATCTTGTCGCGCTCGCGATAGATGCGGAAGTGCTGGTAGAAGTTCTTGTAATGACGGACTTCGTCGCTCTTGATGTAGTTCGTCAGTTCGCGCAATACCGGCTCGTCGGTTACCTCGTTGAGGGCGCGATAGAGACTCGCCGTTCCCGTTTCGACGACACAGCGCGCGGCAAGTTCCAGGCCACGGTTCGGCTCGAGCTCGTCGGGCGTGCAGACCGAGCCGTAATGCGCGAAGAAGTTACGGAAACCGGTTTCCCAGTCGAACTCCGGCCAGACGTGGCGCACATAAGCCGCGAGTGCGCGGCCGTGCTGCATCTCCTCGTGCTCCCAATGATCGCGAAGCCAGGCTTGCAGCGTCTCGTCGCCGGCGAAGTGGTCGACCAGAAGATGGGTGTACAGGTCCGAGCCGCTCTCGACGAACGACGAGCTGCACAGCAGCAGGAACAGGTCTTCGTTGTGCCTGACTTTCTCGAGATCGATCCGCGAGAGGTCCAGCTTTTCGAGCGTCCATGGCAAAGTGGCGGCGTAGCTCACTCGTTTTCCCCGATCGCTTTGTCTTATCGCCACGGTGGGCATCTGACTGAATTGTGACAAAGCCGGGCAATCATGGCTACGCAGCGTTCTTGCGACTATCGGACCACCGTCACGGGCACGTGGGCCTTGGCGAGCACGTCGGTCGACGTCGAGCCGACCAGCCAGCGGGCCAGGGCGCCGCGCTCGGTATGCCCGATGACGATGTGATCGACCCCGTGCCGGGCCACGTACGAGAGCAAGGCGTCCCCGGGACTGCCATGGATAAGGTCGATGGCCACCGGCACGCCGGCCTCGGGCCTCAGGGCCTTGACCTCGGCGTTCAGCGCCTCGAGCCGTTCCTTGCCGTTGTCCGTCATCATCAGGGCCGCCGTATCGGCGCCGTTGTCGATCTGGAGCACCGAGAGCACCTGGACCCTGGCGCCGGCGCAGGCAGCCAGTTCCAGGGCAAAAAGGTAGGCGCGGCGGGCGGTTTCGGAACCGTCATAGCCAACCAGGATGTGCTTGGGCATCGGATTTCCCCTCGAGCGTGCGGCGTTGGATCGATAGTAAGCCGCCAACCGCTGCCCGGGGAGCCGGTTCACGGGGCATCCACCAATCCTCGGCTTTTCTGAACGGGTTGCCGCGGCCTCCGTGTTTCTTCACATTCGTGAGTACAGAATCCGTCTCGCAGCATCCTGCCACCTACCCACGGAGAAACGAACATGATGAAGCGCATTACTGGTCTGGCTGTCCTGGCACTCGCCGCTGCAGGTACCTTCTCCGCGCAGCCCGCCAAGGCTGACGCCGAGGTCAAGTGCCACATGACGTTCAGCACCACGGGTTGGGCTGCGATCTACAAGAAGGCCGACGGCCGCGGCCATGTCCGTTGCGATAACGGCCAGAGCGCCGAGGTGATCATCCACGTCCGCGGCGGTGGCCTCACGGCCGGCAAGTTCAGCATCGAAGGTGGCAAGGGTGAGTTCACCCACGTCCGCGGCATCAACGAAATCTACGGCGAGTACGCCAGCGGCGGCGCCAATGCCGGTGTCGTGAAGAGCGCCGAGAGCGCGGCGATGACCAAGGGCGAGGTCTCCCTGGCCATTACCGGCACGGGCCGTGGCTTCAACCTCGGTGTCGACCTGAGCAAGTTCGAGATCGAAAAGATCAAGTAAGCGCCGCTTTGACGGGCAATAGGGGGCGCCTTCCGGGGCGCCTCCTTTTTTTGCGAATCGCAGGCGGCTCGCAACCGAAAGGGACAAAACCCGCATTCACGCGCACGAGTACACTTCCCTGATTCCTACCCACCGAGGTTTCCCCATGCGTCGCCTCTTTACGCTTTTTGCTCTTTGCCTGGTTACCGTCTCCGCCTGGGCGGCCACCCCGACCGGCCCCGCCGTCGGCGACAAGGCGCCCGACTTCAAGCTGCAGGACCAGAAGGGCGAGTGGCATACCCTCGACACCGAAAAGGGCAAGTGGCTGGTGGTCTACTTCTATCCGAAGGACTTCACGGGCGGTTGCACCACCGAGGTCTGCACCTTCCGCGACGACATCGTCAAGCTCCACAAGGCCGGTGCCGTGGTCTATGGCGTCAGCCTGGACGACGTGAAGTCGCACGCGGAATTCGCCGCGAAGTACCACGTGCCGTTCCCGCTGCTCTCGGACGCCGACGGCGCCATGGCGACGAAGTACGACGTGCTCAGCAATGAGAAGGGCAGCAAGTACGCCCGCCGTGAGACCTTCCTGATCGATCCGGCCGGCAAGATTGCCAAGGTCTATAAGGACGTGGATCCGGAGAAGAACTCAGGTCAGGTGCTTGCCGACCTCGAGCAGCTGAAGGCCCCGGGCGCCTGAGCATGTTCAAAGCTCTCAAGGGTGCACGCCACAGCCGTCCCTTCGCGCCCTGGCGCATCGTGGTCTGGCTGGTGATGCTGCTGGCCGCCGTAGGCTTCGTGATCAACACCTACGGTGCCATCCTTGCCGCTAACGCTATCGGCGCCTTGAGCGCCGAGGCGATTGCCGCCGGTGGGCCCGATCCGCGCATCGTCCTGGCCTGGTCCCTGGCCTACGCCTTTGCCGCGTTCGCGGTCATGGCGCTGGCGCTGGGGACACTGCGCTGGCGCGAATGGGGCCGCAGCGCCATGCGCGTTGTCGCCGGCGTGCTGGCCATCTGGGCCATCTACACCGCCGTGGTCGCTTTTCACCAGTCGCAGGAAATCGCGGCGGTCCTCACCCAGGCGGGGCTGCCGCCCGAGCTGCTGGCCCGCGGCATGAAGGCACGCTCGATCCTGATGGTCGGCGTCGTGCTCAAGGCCGTCTCCGTGCCGGTATTGGCCTGGCTGGCCTGGGTGCTCGGTAGCGTGTCGGTGCGGCAACAGTTCGCCCAGCCGGCGTTATGAGCGGCATGACCATCCGCTTGCTCGCCTTCGTCACCGTCGCCTGCTTTGCAGGTGGCGTCGCGGCGCAGGACGCGCCCGCCGTTTCCTGCGGCGTTGCCAGCAGCTACGACCTCACGGTCCGTGCCGATGCCCTCCTGTTCGAGCGACCCGAGGTGGCCCCGCGCAGCGTGCGCATGCACGACGGCGGCCTGGCGACGGATGGTCGCGCGGTGGCTCTGCGGCCGGACGAACAGGACCGTGTTGCCCTGTTTGAGCGAAACGTCCGCGCCCTGGTGCCGAAAGCCAAGGCGATCGCCAGCGATGGCGTGGACATCGCGGCGCGCGCCGTCAGGGAAGAGGCCAGCCGGGCCTCGCCGGATTCGCTGAGCAGCGGCGAGCTTGACCGGGTGCTTGCCAGTCGCGTCGCCGATATCAAGAGGCGGATCGCCTCGAGCCAGAGCACCCGCGACTGGCAGGCCGACGCGATGCGCGCCTACGCGCAGGAAATCGTGTCGGACATCACGCCCCTGCTGACCCAGGATGTCGGGGGCGAGGCGATGCAGTTGGCCATGAACGGCGACCTGCAGGGCGCGGCAGCACTGCGCGACCGCGTGGCCGATGTCTCCACCGGTGGGCAGGCGCGAGTCGTGGCGAAACTGGAATCGGCGCTTAGACCGCGGGTCCAGGCACTCTGCCCGGCGGTCCGACAGCTGGTCGATCTGCAGTCGGGCTTACACGACGCGTCAGGTCAGCCTCTCATGTTGATCGAGACAGGTGGATGACCGCCGGCTGACCGGATCCAAGGACGTTTATCACCGGCTAAGTCCGACAGGTCTAACGTTTCGCCCATGGAACGCAACTCGATCCGTGTCGTGAATGGGCTGATTCGCCGTGTCATCGCGGATCGGGATCTCTATGGTCAGGCGGCACGTGGCGTGCGAGAGCCGGGCCTCAAAGCGATTCTCCAGGAGTCGGCGGATTCGCTGACCGCCATCGCCTCCGAGCTACAGGGCGAGGTCACCGCTACTGGCGGGCGACCAGCCACCGACGGTGGCCCGTTGAGCGGAGTCCGACGCAGCGTGATGGAAGCCTCGGCCAAGCTCTCCCACGATCCCGACGTGACCTATATCCGTACGCTGGAGCTCATGGAGCGCCGTTTGCTCGACGCCTTCCTGCGGCTGGAATCCTCATCGGGTGACCGGGCTATCGTCGGACGCCATATAGCGCGCCTGCGTCTGCTGCACCTGGATATGGTTCACATGGGTGGTGCGACCGGCCGCTGAGCATTCCGGGATTCAGGCGGCGCGCCTGAGTTCGTTGAGTGTCCGGTGCATGTGGCGATCGGCGGATACGCGCACATGACGCGTTGCCATGCGCGTTTCGCGGTCCGCGAAAAAGTTCGCGAACGCGATGGCGTCGCCGGGATCTTTCCGCACCGCGATCTGCACGCCTTCGCGAAAGATGCCCCACGCGAGACCGACATCGGCGATGTGGTAGTCGATGACTTGCTGATTCATGTGCGATCCTCGATTCCGATCCGCCTGTTGGCGTACGGCGATAAGAATCGAGGGTCTGGGGCACGTAAGAAATCAGATTAGTCTGAAAAATCCGACTTTATTTTGAGAATAAGCTCAATCCTCAACAAGCTCCTGCGCAGCCTGACTCAGCTTCGCCACATGCGCCTGCAAAGCCGCGACCACGCTGGGGAGCCGATCCAGTGCAGCGTCAGCGTCGTCGCCACGTAGCTGTCTTTCGAAGCGCTCAAGCATCGTCGCCATGCGGGAAGGTCCAAACACGCTCAAGCCGCCGCTGATGCGGTGACTCCACGCGGCGGCTTCGTCCGCACTGCGCAGCCGCGTCGCGTCGGCGAGATCGTCCTGCGTCGCCGCGGCGAATCGGCTCACCATGGCAGGGAGCAATGCAAGGCTTCCGAAGTCTTCGCGCAGAGCCTCAAGGTTCCATACGATGTCCTCCTCCGCGACGGCGACAAGGGCCTCGCGAAGCGAATCGAGCCGCACAGGCTTGGTGACGAGCCTGTCCATGCCGCTAGCAAGGCAACGTTCCTCTACCTCAGGCATCGCGTTGGCCGTCATGGCAATGATGTGCAGCGTGGCGCCGTCCTTTCGAAGGGCGCGCGCCAGCGCATAGCCGTCGCGTCGAGGCATCTGCAGGTCGGTCAGGAGCACATCGAAGGCACGGCCTGTCGCTGTCAGTAGCGCCTGTTCGCCGTCGTCGACAATCGTGTAGCGGTGACCGAGCCGCTCAAGTTGCGCCGCAATCAGTTCTCTATTGGTGGGATTGTCCTCGGCTACGAGTACGTCCAGCGGCACGTCGACGTGCACCGGCGGTGTGGTTGCCGGCGGTGCGTGACGCATCTCGCCAGCGACGACCGGCAGATCCATGGTGATCGTCACCTGGGTGCCAACGCCGGGTTCACTGGTCATGGCGATCGCCCCACCGAGCAAACCGGCCAGACGTCGACTGATGGCGAGGCCCAGGCCACTGCCGCCAAAGCGGCGCGTCGTCGACGATTCGGCCTGGGTGAAGGGTGCGAACAACCGGGCTATATCGTCGGGCGCGACACCCATGCCCGTATCCGCCACGGTGATCCGCAACGGCTGCCGGTCGGTGCTATCGCCCACCACGTCGACGGAAACGACGACCTTGCCGTACGCGGTGAACTTGATCGCGTTGCTGAGTAAATTGAGCACGATCTGGCGCAGGCGAGCGCCGTCGGTGAGGACATGGCGGGCAAGGCGCTCGTCGATCCGACGTTCGATGGAAAGGCCTTTTCCTTCGGCCTGCCAGGTGAACAGCTCAATCACCGCTGATATCAGTTCTCGCAAGTCGACCGGCGTGTGTTCGACAGCGAGTTGCCCTGCTTCGATCCGGGAGAAATCGAGCACGTCGTCGAGAATCTGCAGTAACGCCCCGGCCGACATTTCCGCTGTTCCCAGCAGTCGTCGTTGCGATGGCTGCAACGTCGTCGAGCCAAGCATCTCCAGCATGCCGATGACGCCGTGCATAGGCGTGCGTATCTCATGGCTCATCGTCGCAAGGAACTCGCTCTTCGCTCGCGTAGCCGATTCGGCGGCTTCCTTGGCCGCTGCCAATTGGACCGATTGCAGCCGTCGTTCGGAGATATCTATCCAGTAACCGGTGAACTCGACAGCCTCGTCGAGGCGTCTGGGCACGGCGTGCGAGGCCACCCAGCGTTCCGGCGACACGTCACTAATGCGCATTTCCGCGTGGATCGGTGTGAGCGAGATCGCGGCGCGAACAACCTCGTCCATGACACCTGCCTGGTCTCTCCCGTCGATCCGCGCAAAGGCGCTTCGCTCATCATGAAGAAACGTGTCGGACGAAACACCGAAGATAGGTTCCGGATTGCCGCCTACATAGACGAACTCGATACGGCCGTCGTCGCGGTACAGGAAGCGATAAACCACGGCCGGCATGCTTCTGGTCACGTCGGCCAGCTGTTCTTCGGTACGCTCGCGACGTCGCGTTTCGCGCCGAAGCCGAAGGTAGGCGTGGCTGACCAGGAGCAACAGTGCCAGGACGGCGGCGCCGGCGGGGCCGACCTTGCGTGCGATTTCCCGCCAGGATCCGCCCCAGGTGTAATCCGAGCGGAGCCAGGTATTGCGAATCGTCTGGCTGCGGCGTTCGGGCATCTGCGCAAGGACGCGGTTGAGCAAGGGAAGCAACGGGGCGAAGCGTCGACTCAATGCCATCGATATGCCGGCGCGTTCGCCGGACGGGGCGGCAATCTTCAGTTGTGCCGGGTAGTCGCGACGAATGAGTATTTCGGCCGTCGCGATGTCTCCCACATAGGCATCGACCTTGCCGGATGCCACGGCGGAAAGACCGTCGGCGGTCGTCGAAACCGGGACGACTTCCACGGACGACATCGGTGCGACCGCTGCCGCTACCGCGCCCTGGGCGAGATTGGCCGCGATCCTGTGCCCATTCAGATCATCAGGGCCCGTGACGAGGAAAGCATTCTCGCGGGTCACGATCATGACCGGCAGCTCGATATAGGGCGCGGTGAAGTCGAAGTGCCGGCCCAGTTCGAGGTTGCTCGCGGATGCCGCGGGAAGCAGGTCGATGTCGCCGGCGATGGCGCGCTGCACCGTGTCTTTCCAGTCCGCGGTTGTCACCGTCTCCGTGCGTAGCCCGAGCACACGGGTGGCCTCGCGCAGGTAGTCGATCGCCAGGCCCTCCGCATCGCCGTCCCGGCCGATCTGTGAGACAGGGGCGGCGGTCGGATCGACCCCGATACGGAGCACGGGAAGTTGAGCCAGCCACGCCCGCTCCGCCGTGCTCAGTGCTAACTCCGGGCGCGCCGAGGGCGAAGCCGCATCCGCATGAAAGATTGCAACGCGGTCACTCTGTCCGGTGTGCTCACTCCACATGTCGGCCTCGCTCGCCTGCGGGGAGGGAGCGAGCAAAACGCCGCAAAAAATGACCAATATTCTCAATTGCTTCATGGTGTTCCTTCGACCACGAGCGGACGATTACTGTAATCTCCACGATGGTAAGACGAGTAGCACATCTCATGGAGAGCGGCTGCACACATCCGCTTACGAGGGAAAACATGGTTCTGCGAACGATCATTGCCGACGATCACCCTGTGGTCCTGATGGGGGCCCGTGCCGCCCTGGAGGCGGCCGGTGATATCGAAGTGGTCGGCGAAGCTGCCAACGGCGACCAGCTCGTCGACCTGCTGGCGTCGCGTCCGTGCGATGTGGTGGTAACGGATTTCTCGATGCCGGGCGGTCGTCATGGTGACGGATTGTCGCTGATCGACCTCATCCGCCGGCGCTATCCGCGTCTTCCGGTCGTCGTGCTGACGATGGTGAACAATCCCGCCGTGCTGCAGACCATGCGTAGCCGTGGCGCGCTGGGCCTGTGTGACAAACGGGCTCCCCTCAAGGAAGTGGCGGTGGCCGTACGCAACGCGGCCTCCGGCCGCGCCTACATGAGCGACACGATTCGGCGCCAGTTCGATGCCGGCGGCGTGCAGAGCACGGCCGATGCAGTCCGCCTGTCGGCACGGGAAATCGAGGTGGTCCGGCTCTACGTCGGCGGCATGTCGATCTCACAGATCGCCGAGCGGCTAAGCCGCAGTGTGAAGACGGTCAGCCGCCAGAAGCGCGATGCCATGCGCAAACTCGGCATCGACCACGACAGTCGCCTCTCCGAATACGCCCGCGAGCGCGGCATCGCCTCCTGACCCCCTGCCGGAAGTCAGGGCGTGACCAACCGCCCATGCATCCTGCCGCAGAAGGGCATAAACCTTAAGCGCGCCGGGTGCATCGTACCTGGTGAACATCCGTTCCCTGGGGAGAAGGGCCATGCGCCATCCGATCATCGCCGGCACCGCCGCCGTCGCCTTTGCACTCGCCGCGACGGCAGGGCAGGCGACCGGGTTGAACTTCAGCACGGATACCTGCAAGCAGGATTATTCGACACCTTACGATGTCGACGTTACGGCGGCCGGCCTCTCGTTCCATCGTACCGATGGCAAGCCAGCCGAGGTTTTCCTCCACGATGGCGCACTTCGCGTCGACGGCAAGGCCGTTGCCGTGTCGCGCGCCGATGCCGATGCCTTGCGTCGTTATGAAGCCGGCGTTCGTGCCTTGATGCCGCAGATCGCAACGATCGCCCGGGAGGGCGTGGAGCTTGGCTTCTCGGCGATGACCACGGTCACGTTGTCCTTTGCCGAGGGCGACCAGCGGGGCAGGATGCTGGAGAAGCTCAAGCGCAAGCAGGCCGAAGCCCTGCGTGAGATCGACGAGGGTGTCGGCGCCGGCCACTGGTCGTCTGACCGCATGACCGAGACCGTCTCGGGATCGGTGTCCGATTCGGTCGGTGAGCTGGTGGGATCGGTCACGTCGAGCGCGGTGACCGCGGCATTGTCGGGCGATGCGAGCAAGGTTGCCGCGCTACAGGCGCGGGCGGACTCGCTGGACAAGACGATGGATCGCGAAATGAACAAACGTTCCAAGGCGCTCGAAGCGAAAGCCAACGCCATTTGCCCGCAGCTCAACGATCTTGCCAGCCTGCAGAAGGGCTGGGGCGTGCGCCTGGATAACGGCAAGCCCCTGGAACTGATGACGATGAAGCCCAAGGGCGAGCATCACGACAGCGACCACGACGACGATCACGACAGGAAGGTCGTCAGCTTCTGAGATGTCTGTCGAGCCACGCCACGACGTTGTTGACGCTGTCTCCGTAGAACGTCCGGTACATCTCTTCGGTGACGTAGCCGATGTGCGGCGTAGCAAGGACGTTGGGCAGACTGCGGAACGGATGATCGGCAGGTAGCGGCTCGACCTCGAAGACGTCGACGGCCGCACCGGCGAGACGGCCATGCGACAAGGCGTCGATCAGCGCGCCCTCATCGACGATCGGACCGCGCGAGCTGTTGATCAGGCGCGCGGTTGGCTTCATGGCGGCCAGCTCGGCGGCACCGATGAGGCCGAGCGTGCGCGCGCTCAAGCGCGTGTGGATGGTTAGGAAATCCGACTGCGCGAGAAGCTCGCCCTTCGTTACGCGGCGCACGCCGATGGCGCTGGCGGCTTCTTCGGTCAGGTTCTCGCTCCAGGCGATCACCTGCATACCGAACGCTTGCGCGATTCCGGCGACCTCGGAGCCAATCCGGCCCAAACCGAGAATGCCGAGTGTCTTGCCACGCAACTCGGCGCCGAGGCCAATCTGCCACTGCCCGCCACGCACCGACGCCGCTTCGCCCGCGATGTTGCGGGCCAGGCCGAGGATGGCTGCCCAGGTGAACTCGATCGTCGGCGTCGACGAGTAGCCGGTATGCATGACCTCGACCCCGTGCGTCGCCGCGGCATCGACGTCGATCGACGCGTTGACTCGTCCAGTGGATGCAATCAGCTTCAACCTCGGCAGGGCCGCGATCAGCGCCGCTGTCATGGGCGTGCGTTCGCGCATGACGCAGACGGCGTCGAACGACGACAATCGTTGCACGAGGGCATCGTGCTCATGCAGATGGTCATGGAAGACGACGACGTCCGCCCGGCCGTCCAGGGCAGACCAATCCGCACTCTGCATCGCCACGTGCTGGTAATCGTCCAACACGGCCAGTCGGATCGTCGCTTCGGTCATGTGTGTTCCTGGTCAGGCCGGCTGGATGAGATCCCAGCCGTTACCGTAAAGATCGTCGAAGACCACGACGGTGCCATAGGCTTCGTGTCGCGGTTCCTCGCGGAAGTGGACGCCATGCTCGCGCATGCGCGCGTGGTCGCCTGCGAAATCATCGGTTTGCAGGAACAGGAAGACGCGACCGCCACCCTGCTTGCCTACATGCGCACGTTGTTCGTCGGTGACGGCACGTGCCAGCAACAGCCGGGTGCCTTCCGAGCCGCGGGGCGCCACGGTTACCCAGCGCTTGCCCTCGCCCTGTGGGGTGTCCTCGATCAGGCGAAAACCCAGTGCCTGCGTGAAGAAGGCGATGGCCTCGTCATAGTCGTGGACCAGGAAAGTGATGGCACCAAGGGAAGGCATGATCGACGTATTCTCAGGGTGCGGCGGCGTGCATTCGGCGTATCCGAATGGTAGAGCCACCGGCAAAGGTGATCACGAAGGTCGAGCCCTCGTGCTGCTGTTTCGTCACCGGGAGCGGATCGGTATGCGCGACCGCCTCCAGTTCGGTGCGGTGATACCGGGCTTCCTCGCCGGTCGGGTTAATCGTCATCGGCGGACCCATGCGCTCGAAGCTGGTGAAGCGGGTGGAGCATGTCTCGCAATCCGCATGACTGATCTCGGGGAGCCGCTTGGCCCAGATCCAGTACTTGTTCTCATGGGGAATGATGATTCGGCGGTCGTTGCCGCCGCCGACCGGATGGCCGGCAACGGAAGACCACACGCGGACGATGCGCGAGTCGCTGCAGTCCGCCGAGGCGCACTCCTGGAGTACCACGTAGTCGTTGTCGTTGAGGTACTGCGGTTCCACACTGAGCACGTCACCTTCGACCAGTGCCGTGGCGGGAAAGACCACGGTGGGCATGCGCGGATCGACCTTGAAGTCACCGGAAACCAGATAGCCGCCGCGGCTCTCGGTGTAGGCATCCGCGGTGACGGTCACGGCCGGCAGGTTGACGTCACGTGCCGGCGCGGCCTGCTGGCCCGAGGCAGGCAGGGCGATCGCGGCAACGATCGACAGGGCAACGAGTATCCGTACAGGTGGCATGGGTGGGACCTCCCCGGCGCGAGAGCACCAGGGTCGGAATTCTACTGCTGTCCGCCATGTTTAATCACCATGACCTGACCCCAGGGCAACTCCATCAGGGTCCACCCTCCGTGTCCGCAGTGGTCTGCAAAGCACTGGCGGACGCCCGGGTCGTAATAGTCGTCACCGATCAGGATCGCTCCTGGCAGCATGCGGGGCAGGAAGAAGTCCAATGCGGCGTTCGTGCTTGAGACCAGGTCCATGTCCAGATGCACGAAGCTGAACTTCTCGTCTCCCAGGCCCTGGGTGGATCCGGGAAAAATGCCAGGATGGAAATGCACGTCCGTGTAAGGCGCCAGTAGGCGTTCAACGGTCGCAAGGCTTCCATGGACCGTGCCGAAATGCGCACGTATTTCTACACCTGGTGCGTCGGATGCGTGTTGCTGCGTCTCGAATACATCGAACAAGTGCAACGGCAGTTGACCTTTGACCTCGCAGATCAGGCGCGCACTTCCTCCCATGAACACCCCGGCCTCCGCCATGGAGCCACCGAGCCGAGATGCCGCGCGCACGGCGATCATGATCTGGAGCGCCGCCGCATCGGTCAGCAGGATCGGCGTCAGCGTTCGTGTTTCATGAATGGTCCGCAGGTTTCCATGCCACTCCGGACCAAGGTGGGACTGCATGGATCCTCGCCGTGCCAGCAGGGAACGCAGCAGTGCCCCCGGCCTGAGCTTGTCCTGCCAACGTTGAGGCCGTGTTGTCGTCGATACAGTCGCCATGGCCCAGTGATTCCCCAGTTAAGCGTGCAGTTCACAGTGCAGTGTGTGCCTGCTGACGGCGATTAGGTTTAACGGGTCGTCCATGCACGGCGTTCAACGCGGCGAGCGTTTGAGTCGGCGGGTTTCAGATGAACAAAAAGAGAGGCGTGAGTGCCGACTCGAGGCGCTAAGGTTGCGTCGAAAAACATGAAGAAACAATTATGTAGCTGTCATCGATAGTTCGTTGACGGGCGGTCTGGCGGGCGCATAGATTCGCCGCCACGGATCACCGTTCGGTGCACAGGGGCAGGGAATGATCAGCAATGTTCAGGGAGCGAACGTCGTTCGCTCGACTTTCCGTCAAGGGTTCTCACTGCGACACTTCGTGATCGCAGCCTCGCTCCTGCTGCCTATATCGGTAGCGTGCGCGCAGTCGATGGTGACACCCGAAGACGAGTACAAGAAACTCATCAAGGTCAACGAAGATCTTCAGCCGCTAGGCGAGAATCCCTTCGGTGAGCGCATAAGCCTCTATGACGGCAGCCTGTCATTCGAACAGGTCGACGTGTCCGTGCCGGGTACCGGACCGACCATTACGATCGGCCGCGAGTTCACGCTGCATACGGCCGACGACAGGCCCGACCTGCAGAACCGTGCTTTCGGTGACTGGGACATCGACCTGCCCGAAATCGTCACCGCGACGGCCAACCAGAACAATGTTCAGGGCTGGCTGGTGGAAGGGGCGATCAACCAGAAAGACATCTGCACCGGATTCAGCCGCCCACCCAGCGTGGCCGCGCCAGCGGGCGATTCCGCCCGTACCGATTGGGAGCCCGATGCGTGGTGGCAGGGCTACCAGCTGCATATCCCGGGCCAGGGGAATCAGGAGCTCCTGCAGCGTTCCGCCCAGAACACGGCATCGCCAAGCGCCACGTTCTACCAGGTCAGCTATCCGGACTTCCCCATCGTCACGACGCAAAACTGGACCGTGGGCTGCGTGCAGCACGCGGCCCCCGACGCGGCGACCCAGAGCTTCATGGCGATTGCGCCGGACGGTACCAGGTACTGGCTGAGTCAACTGACCTACCGCAACATGCCGACGATTCACCGGCCGCTCTTTTCTTCACCCTCGGGCTTCGCCGCGCATACCGATATCGCTCTGTCGCCAGCCGTCTCGAGTGACGATCTGCTCGTGCGACGTGAGGGCCGGATGCTGGTCGATCGCGTGCAGGACCGCTTCGGTAACTTCATCACCTATACCTATAGCGGCGACCAGGTCGTCGCCATCGACGGCAGTGATGGTCGCCACGTCTCCATCGCCTACGTGCCCGGTACGCCGCGGATATCGACCGTTACTGTGGTGGGTAATGCCGCCGGCTCGCGCACCTGGACCTACGGCTACACGAAGATAGGACTGCTGACCCAGTTGACCTCGATTGTCCAGCCGGATGGATCGACATGGTCATTCGACATGACTGCGCTCAACAACGCATTTATCAACATGAGCTCGGCACCGGGCACCTGCGAGGCGATTGGGACGCCCGGAAACCTGAGCACGACGTACACGGCGCACATCACGCATCCGTCGGGCCTGAGCGGTTCGTTCACGGTCGCGGGCATCAAGCGCGGGCGCTCGAACGTTCCGCAGTCCTGCTTCTCAGGCGGAGTCAACCAGCCGAACACGTCGACCTTTCCCGGTACGTATGCGTCAATTCCGGACGCCTGGTACAACATGTCGGTTATCCAGCGCCAGTTCACCGGCACAGGCATCGGCACGCAGACGTGGAGCTACGCATACTCGCCATCGTTCGAAAGCTGGTCGAAGAACTGCACCGCCGGATGCCAGGGGACGGTCTGGACGAAGGTGATCTACCCGGATGGTCATGCCGAACGCAGCACCTTCAGCAATCGCTACGACTATAGCGAGGGTCTTCTGCTGGGTGAGGAGATATTCAACGGCGATGCGGATGTCACCGCCCTTCGAAGAAACATCGCGTACGGGTATGTGAATCCGAATCCTGCAGTCGACGCACGTGCTTCGTCCTACGCCCACCCGTGGGGTTTTGCGCCGCAAGGTCGCGTCAACAGCGCGCAGATCGGCGAACACATACCCATGGTCATCCGCGACGTGTTCCAGGACGGTGATCAACTGGAGTGGTTCGCCAGTGCCTTCGACGCCATGGCCCAGCCGACGTCCATTGAGCGAGTCAATAATCTCGGGTTCCTCGTGCAGGAGCGGACGTCGTACCTGAACGACTTCCCCCATTGGATGATCGGGCTGCCCACGACGAGCGAAAATCTGACCACGGGCGAAACCGTCAGCGAGAACGTCTACAACCCGAACGACTTCACCTTGCTAGAACGCCATCACTTCGGCCGCAAGGTGATGAGTTACACCTTCAATCCGCAGGGTCAGCTTGCGACGTTCACCGATGGCAACAGCCATACGACCTCGCTGCAGAACTATTACCGCGGTATTCCGCGCACCATTCTCTATCCCGACAGCACCGGGCAATCACTGGCGGTCGACGACCTCGGCCAGATCACCGCTATCGCGAACCAGAAGGGTGATGTCACCAGCTACGGCTATGACGCGATCGGCCGTCTTGCGACCATCGTTTACCCCGGCGGTGACTCGGTCGCATGGAATGCGCAGCACATCGTGTACGAACTGATGCCCGCAGCCGACCGCAACATTGGCGGTGTGCATTGGCGGAAGACGACCACCCAGGGCAACAGCGTCGACCAGCTCTACTACGACGCGATGCTCAGGCCCATCATTCACGACTCGCACCCCGCCGATAACAGCATCTACTACAGCATGCGCACGGACTACGACTGGAGGGGAAATCAGTCTTTTCAATCGTACTGGTATACCGGCGCTCCGTTCCCAGCCAACATGGGTAATGGCCTTGCCACTTTCCGCGATGTGCTCAATCGCCCGAACGGGACGCGGCATACGTCCGAGCTTGGCGACCTGATAACGATCACTACGTATCTTGGTGGCGGCCGCACTCAGGTGAAGGATGCGAAGGGCAATATCACCACGAACACCTACCAGATGTTCGACGAGCCGGCCTATGACCAGGTCATACACGTGCAGGCGCCCGAGAGCGTCGACCAGGGGATTCTCCGCGACACATACGGCAATCCGCTGATCATCACCCAGGACGGCGCTGGGCAGTTTGTCAGCAAGACGATGACCTACGACAACGAGCACCGCCTGTGTCGCAGGTGGGAACCGGAATCCGGTAGCGAGATCATGGCCTACGACAACGCGGACAATCTCGCCTGGAGCGTTTCCGGTGCGTCATTCAACGCCGCAGGCTGCGGGCAGGACCAGGTGGTCGAAGGCACCAAGACCGTGCGTGCCTATGACGCCATGAACCGCGTCACCTCGGTCGTCTATCCGACCGGCACACAGCCCAGCACCTTCACTTACGATGCGCTGGGCGATTTGGCGACCAGCACGTCGGGTACGGTCGGCTGGAGCTTCGGACGCAATAAGAGAGGCCTGCTTACCAGCGAAACCCTGTCGGTCGATGGCCACAACTGGACGCTGGGCTACGGCTACGATGCCAATGGCACTTTAAGCTCGACCAGCTACCCCGACGGCGAGTTCGTGCCCTACAACCCGGATGCCATCGGTCGCCCGACCATCGTGGGAAGCTATGTGTCGAATCTGTCGCTCTTCAAGGACGGAACGATCCAGTTCTACCAGATGGGTAGTGGTGCCAGCTATGTCGGCACCAAGAACCTTCGCGATACGTTCGGCAATTTCTCGTTCAGGCAGATCGGTACGACACCGGTCCTTTCCGAGAACGTTACGTACGACGCGAACGGAAACATTACACAGTTGACCGACGTCGCGACGAACAACCAGCGCACCCGGTCCATGGCGTACGACGGCATGGATCGCCTTGTTTCGGCCACGGCAAGTAATTTGTGGGGGACCGAGTCGTATACCTACGACACGCTTAACAACATTCGCAGCATCACCAATAGCTCGGGTGTGAATACTTACAACTACGATGCATTCAACCTGCTGAACTCGATCAGCAACAACGGCGTTCCGCAGCACACGTTCCGCTACGACGCGCGCGGCAATACCGTTGCCAAGGACGCGCAGAACTTGAACTTCGACCAGGCGAACCGCCTGACATCGATCGACGGCAAGGGTACGTATACCTACGACGCCGCGGGTCGTCGCGTGAAAAAGGTGACCCCGGCTGGCACGATGTATTACGCGTACAACAGCGCCGGTAGCCTGATGTGGGACTTCGACGCGGCAACCGGGAATGGCACTGACTACATCTATCTCGCCGGGAAGATGATAGCTGCTCACCGACCTGCGATAGCGGGTGGAAACTCTTACTACTACACGAATCTGCAAGGATCGGTACTCGCTACGACAGATTCGCTCGGCAACTTCCGATCGTCCAACGACTATCGCCCTTACGGTGAGAGCGCGCTTGGTTCACCTGTTACCGGACCTGGGTTTACAGGCCACGTCAATGATAGCGACGTCGACCTCGTTTACATGCAGGCTCGATACTACGATCCCAGTACAGGCCGCTTCCTCAGTAGTGACCCGGTCCGTCCCGCTCCGGGAAGTGCTTTCGGGTTCAATCGTTATGCCTACGCGAACGGCAATCCCGTCTCCAACGTCGATCCCGACGGCCGCGACACCGTCGGAGAGAACATTGACCAAAACGCCCAGGCAGCTGCAGATGCCGGGGATAGGCTAGCGACTTACGGGTGGGCATTCGCCGGAGTCGCCTGGAAATACCTGGGGGCCGAGTCAGTCAGTCAGGTGGCTGACAAGGGTGCAAGCGCAGGTGCTGGCAACATGGCCATGGCTGCCATAAGCATCGCAACCCTGGGAAAAGGTGAGGAAGCGGGCAATGCAGCGAAGGGTGTTGCTGAGGTAGCCGAGGACGTCGTCCAAAGCTCGGGAACCCTGTTCCACTATACAGATGCAGCAGGAGCTGCTGAGATCCAGGCATCCGGAGTAATCAAGCCTGATGCGGCCGGACGGGTCTTTCTCACTACTGATAAAATTGCGGCGAAAGACGCGAATAATGCCCTGTTCATGGGTCAAGGTGGATCGAAGGGCTCGCACGTCGTCGAAGTCGAGATGAAGACGGGAGCCGGGTTGAGACCAGATACTCAGGCAAATGAATTGGTCCATCAAGGCGCCATTAGAGATGGTAGGCAAGCAGACCTCACGGTAAGAGAAAATGACCACTAAGGCGATTACCCTTTCGGACATCGATGACCTTCTTGCTCTGCACAAGGGGTTGATGGAATCACGTTACTGCACGACTCCGTACGACTCCTACGTCTCTGGTAGTCCGCGGTTGGCTGATATCCATCGCAATGTTGTGGCAGCTATACGTTCGGCGAATTTGCCTGCAGGACTTAGTCCTGACAGCTGGGACAAATGGCTGGCAATAGATGAGGATCGCAGAGAGTGGCGCGTTGCTCTGGACCGGGCCGCAAACTCTTCACGTTGGCAAAAGCTCGACTATTCGGAGAAATGTGAGGTCGCAACGAACCTGCTTTCACCCTTTACCGTTGATGAGGAAGTGCTCGGCAAGTTCGTGGAAGCCGCCGACCGTATGGGCGCGGCTTAAGCGAGCAGACCAGCACGCCCGGCCGCTCGTGCCGCTAGAGGGAGCGCGAACAGCTCAGTTACCCCCAGGGCGCGTTGAACGGCAGTCAAGCTTCGAAGATGCAGAACAATCTCAATCAAGAACAAAGTCTGTTCCAGGCTGTCCCATGAACATAAACCCATCTATCGTGCGCTTTATCTTAGGTGCGCTGCTCTTTGGTCTCATGAGCTCCGCCTGGGCCAAGGAGCAGGTTCTAACTCCCAGCAAACTCAACGCCAATCCAAGCGCCTACAAGAACAAGGACGTGACTGTGCGTGGCTATGTCACGCTGGAACCCGAGGGGCACAATTTTTACGAATCCAAGGAACTCAACGAACAGTTCCGTAAAGGCTTCGATGCGGGAAGCAAAGATTTTCACGCTCGTGACTACATAAACTATTGCCTGACCATCGCGAATCCGGACTTGATGTATCGCAACCGAGCGACGCTGCGAGGCAGAACTCTGGTGGTTAAGGGTAGGTTTCTAGACGACTATCGAAACCCCAGTGTGATCGACTTAGGCGCGTGCCCGCTTCCGACTGCCATTCTGATCGACATGGACGACTTCAAGCTTCGTTATGGGAACTTGCTGCCGAACAAGTGAGCGTTGGCGGCAACGTATACCAGCGCTGATCGATAGAAAGCGGTTCGTCCGGTCTCTCTTTCTCAGGGAAGTTGTCCTCCTTGCTGCGGAAATGGAGACCCGCGACGGTCAATAACCAGAGGCCGATCAGATGAGATCTTTGTTGTGGCTACTCCCGGGCCTCCTCGCGATCTCCGGCGCTGACACTGACGCTGCCGAGAAAATGCTGGATATATCTGCATTGAATCTTCATAAGTCTCAGTATGACGGCCAGGGTTTGACGATTCGTGGCTTTCTCGTCATCGGCCCAGAATCGATGTATATCGTGAAGCGCCTGGGTTATGACAAGGACTACTGGGCGAATGATTCCGGATGTTTGAGCCTTCTGAACACCGGTGACCTTGGTGAGAAAGGTGACATCTACAATGGCAAGTATGTCGAGATCGAAGGCATCTTTCGGGCGAGCAATTATTCATACGGCATCAGCCTGTCGGAGTGCGGATTGACTGGGCTCGATATTGACGGGAATGCGAACGGGCGGGTGACAATCATCAAATGAAGCCTCCGCAGTAGCACAGTCCACAGGAGCAAGCCAAGGTGCGACGTCAGGACTCGTTACGGGAAGTGGTGAGGTCTTTACGGGGGCTAGTACGAACGCGGGTGGTCCCGGTGTTGCTACGAATTCGACGGTTCAGGAGGCGCTGGATAGCGTAGAAGAAGGAGCGAGATCAACCGTTCACGGGTGCTGCGGGGGGATCAACGCAATGAGCAAGGCGGCGAACGCAGGTGCCAAGTTAAAAGGGTCAACCGTAGCTACGGTGCGTGCTGTAGGCCGACAAGCCGGTAAACTTATGGAGCCATGTGCGAGCTGCAGGGCCGTCGCTGAAAAACTAGGCGTCAAGATTGTCCAGCCATGAGGTAACCCGATGAATCCGAAGATGCCCGTGCCTGGCAGTGCCGAAGAGCTCGTCTACAGGATTGATACCGCTCTGGAAGGTGTTGACCTGGGCAAAGACTTCCGGCGCGGCGGTATGATTGCCCTAGCGTTCTGCGACCTTCTTCGATCTTCTCTGAACGAGACACAAAAGGAAGCCGCGGAAGCTGCTCGAGAATACTGGAGCGGAAATGACTCGGGTAATCATCGAACCTATGTCCACATATTTGCCGACGTTACGCGCCGCGACCAAGTGGAGGGCGCGGATCGGGCGAGCGCGGCGATCAACCGACTCGTTTGGGTCGCGCTCAACACTAATACCGAGTTTTCAGGCTATCAGGCGGAGTTTCTCACGTTCCTTGGCGTGGATGCAGGGCTAAGTGTTCAAGCCATGAGTGACGTATTCTCCAAGTACGTGTGAGGGAGCCCAGGCCTGACGAAGTTCCTCCGCCACCACCTCCTCCTACTCCGCCTCCAACACAACCGTGAGCGGGCTCATGATGAATCTGGAACAGCTGGTCTGTCTTACTAACGAAATGGTTGCAAGCATCGAGGAGTTAGACGGCTATATTTTTCTGGACAGGTTCGGCGAGGGTCCTGCTCGATTGCGTCAGGAGATTCTGACTTACGCGACCACCGAAGAGGCACAAGGTTGGTTGAATATCGTTCTTATTGACCAATCAATCAGCCAAATCGTGGGGGACGATTGGGATCTGGATGACCCTGCGATCAAACAGATCCTGTCGTCGATCGAGAAGGCCTGGGGCTATCAGATTGAGGCCAGGTTTCCTCATGTGAAGTTTTCCATTTCGAGAATTTTCGATCCGGAGTACGGCGATGTCGGGCTGAAGCTGACTAACGTAAGCAATGCCGAAACGTAGTGAGCGAATATACGAACTTCTCCAAAGGTAGCCCCGACGTCACCAATTCTTGGACCTGTGAGGCAACTGATAGATATGCCCATCGCCATGCGACGCGTGTTGGTCGCTTTGATAGCCATGACTTGGTGCGCGTGCCATACGGTTTTGGCACAGGTCCAACCATTGACTGGCTTCAAGCCGCTGGAGACCTACAATGCGGTAGTGAGTTGTTCCGAAAAAGACTGCAAGATGACGCCGGAGCAATTTCTGGCGCTACGTAGTGCTGTACAGCTCTATAAAGTAGATATGCCAAAGGTGAAGCGGATAAGCCCACAGGTTGGCAGCAAAGACGATTCGATCAGCGTGACCATTTTCCCCGATACAGGTTCGGCGATCCCAAAATTCGGTGTGCCAGGAGGGACAATGGCCATCACCTACATTTTTGATTCGTCAGGGTCGCATTTAGTGAAGAAAAACTATAACCGGTAAGTTGCAGTGTTCGCCTCGTATAGCGCGAATCTGCGAGGCCCGAGGCCCGAGGCCCGAGGCCCGAGGTGGCAATCCACATTTTTCGATTAACTGACACCAGTGACTGACAAAGCACGATTCGATTACAACGATAGGGTTCGCGTTCGGAAAGCAACGACAGACCTTTCGAGGCTGGGCGCGGTCGCGTGGATCGTTGGGGTGTTTAGTGAACGAATTGGTCCATATTTTGAGCAGTTTCCTGACGGCCCCGTATATACGATTGAGTACGAGGATGGATCGTCGCATGAGGTGGCAGAGGGAGATCTGGAGCCTTGGGAAGACTGAAGTTGGCCCAACGGCAAGTGCTGGAGCAATCGACAGTGGCACAGGAGGCGGCCAAGGCCGGCACCGCCGTAGAGCACGCCCGGAGTAACCGATGACAGCGCCGCGACGGCCACCGCCTCCGTCGACGCCCTTGGTACCATCGATCTGGACCATTCCCATGATGTAACGCAGCGGGCGCCAGTTAGGAGCGGCACATGGATATAGTCTCATATGGTTTTCTTGGTGGCGCCACCCCCGGATTTACTTTCTTCCTGATCACGCTGTTTCGTCTTCGGAAAGTAAAGATCAAAGCAGTAGAACTGGCCAGGCAACAGGGCGAGTTTCTGGATTTCGATTCTTCGGAAAATCAGTCGTATGATTTCTTGCTCAATCCACAGAAATTTATCAAGCCGACCGACGGACCCGGTGCGCGAAGCGGAAAGAATCTGCTGCTCTCTGTCAGGGATAAGACGTGGAAACGAATATGGGTCGCCATGATCTTGACGACCGTCGGAATCCCGCTTGGTATGCTCTTAGCTGTCGCTTCCAATGAGTATTTCTTGAGGCATCCGTAGTGATGCCGATGGGTTTCCGTCATCGCGGGCATCGGTGGCACTGCCCTAGGGCAGGCGTGGAGTAACCGATGACAGCAACGATGAAGCACTCGAAGCTTTCACTGCTATGCGGTGTAGTTTCCTTCCCCTTTGCTTCTCTGAAGCCGGCGTTTGCAATCAGTGCAAAGATCTCGGTCTCGACAAGAAGGTGGAGAACTCCGATCTTGTGTTGGTCGTCAAAGTAGTGTCCGTCTCTCCGAAGGACTGCGTTGCCATGTATGTCTGCGGATCTGTGGACATAGACCTCCTTGCCCTCCACAAGGGCCTGATGGAGTCACTTTTCTGCACGACCCCGTATGATTCCTACGTTTTCTTGCCCCTTTTTGTTGATGAGGAAGTGCTCGATAAGTTCGTGAACGATGCGGATGGTAAGAGCACATGACCGCGACCAAGGCGAGGCACCCGGAAGAATGCTTGTGAACGCGTACACGGATTTAAGTCTCTATGGCTTCTTTGGCGGTGCCGCGCCAGGCATTGTCAACATCTTGCGCGGCATGATTCGCGTATGGCGGACCATGCGTCTCGCGCGAGAGGTTGCCCGGCAGCAGGGCGAGTTCCTGGATTTCGATTCTTCCGAAAACCAGAACCTCGACTTCATGCTTCATCCGCAAAACTTCATCAGGCCCAGTGATGGGCCGGGCGTGCGAAGCGGTAAGGAACTTCTCCTTTCGATAAGACCGGAAGTGCTGAGGCGCTACAAGATCGGCGGGTGACGGTGCTCATAGGGGTGCCGCTCGGTATGTTCGTTGTCACCTGTATCGAGTACGTATTCCTGGGACGGCCCTGGTAGAGCAACGTGAAGTGCCGCAGGAACTTTCGAAGGGAAACTTGCAAGTTTGCCTTGTAAGTTGCCTCGCGCGGCCTTAGCGTAATGGCATGGCCAAACAATCCCCCGTGTTCCCCGGTGTCGACGCCGCGGCTTCCGACCTCCTCGCCGCCTGCGGCCAGCTCGTACGCCGCCTGAGGGCTGAGTCCAACAACCAGGAACTGAGTTGGTCGCAGATGGCCGTGCTGATCCGCCTGGAAGAGGGTGGTCCCACCTCCATCGCCGACATGGCCCGCGCCGAACTGGTGAAGCCGCAGTCCATGGGCGTGACGTTATCCGTCCTGGAGGAGGAAGGCCTCGTCGAGCGCAGGCCGCATCCGACCGATGGGCGTCAGTTCCTTTTTGCGCTGACGGCCGCCGGCATCGAGGCGCGTCGCCGCGTCCGCGCCGCGAAGCGGACGTGGATGGCCAGTGCCATCGCCACCCTCACCGAGGACGAGCAACGCGACCTGATCGTCGCCGCTGCGGTGATCCGCCGCCTGGCCGATTCGAGTTCGCGGAACCCGGCATGAAACCCATCGCCGACGGCATCGCGTCGGCCGCGTCCATCGACAGTCCCTTCGGCTGGCGCTTCGTGTTGCCGCTGGCGATGGGCTCGTGCCTGAACCCGGTCAACTCGACCATGATTGCGACGGCGCTGCTGCCGATCGCCAACGACTTCCACGCCACGGTCGCGCAGACGGGTTGGCTGATTGCCGGCCTCTACGTCACCAGCGCGGTGGCACAACCGACGATGGGGCGTCTTGCGGATCTGCTTGGCGCCCGCCGCGTGTACCTGGTGTCGCTGCTGCTGGTGATGGTCGCGGGTGTGGCGGGTCGTTGGGCGCCTTCGCTCAACTGGCTGGTCGCCGTACGCGTGTTGCTCGGTGTGGGTACGTCGGGGGCCTACCCTTCGGCGATGCGTCTGTTTCGCGAGCGCGCCGATCTCACCGGCGCCGCACCGCCGCGCGTCGCGATGGGCGTGCTCTCGCTGACGGGTATGGCTACCACCGCCCTCGGACCCTTGCTCGGTGGCCTGTTGACCGGTGCCTTCGGCTGGCACGCGATCTTCACGGTGAATATCCCACTGGCGTTGTTTACCCTGTTAACGGTGCTTGCCTGGGTACCTGCCGATCCTCCGCGCGACAGCGCGCGTGGTTCGCTGTTCGCCGAGCTCGATGTCGTAGGCATCGTTCTCTTCGCCGGCATGTTGCTGGCGACGATGGTGTTCCTGATGGACATGGAGCATCCGCGCTGGCTTGCGCTGCCCGTTGCCGCTGCGCTGGGTGGTGCACTGACGTGGCATTCGCTGCGTCGCCGCGAGCCATTCATCGACCTGCGGATGCTGGCGCGGCACATCCCACTCACCGTGACCTATCTCCGCGCCGCGGCGATCTTCACCGTCATCTACTGCGTTTTCTACGGCTTCGCGCAATGGGTGGAAGGCGCGGGCGGCTATTCCGCGGCGGAAGCGGGCCTGGCCACGTTACCGATGTCGATCGTCGCGGGCGTGGCATCGCTGGCCGGTGCGCGTACGCGCGGGCTTCGCGGTCCCTTCCTGCTCGGCTTCGCCGCCGCCCTCGCAGGTTGTGTGGCGTTGTTTTTCCTGCATGCGGGGTCGCCGTTGTGGGTCATGGCGGCCGCCGTCACCTTATTCGGCCTACCGCAGGGTTTGATGTCCACCGCCACGCAGGCTGCCGTTTACATGCAGGCGCCCGCCGAGCAATTGGGTGCAGCGTCCGGACTTCAACGAACGGCCAGCTATATCGGTGCGATCGCGGCGACGAGCCTGCTTGGCATGGCCTACGGCCACCACGCCACCGACCATGGCCTGCACACACTCGCGATCGTCATGGGCTGCGCCTGCGCCTTCCTTCTCGTCGCCACCGTTTTCGATCGCACCTTGCCGGCCGCGATCCCTCCTTGCCACCCACGTCCCTGAGGAACCCACCATGCCGCTTAGCCAACTCGACGCCAATGCCGCCCTGATCGTTGTCGATCTCCAGAAGGGCATCGTTGCGCTCCCGACCGTCCACGACACCGCGGACATCGTCAAGCGTTCCGCTTCACTCGCCCGCGCCTTTCGCGCATCGGATCGTCCGGTCGTGCTCGTGCACGTGACGGGTACCGCGCCGGGTCGCACCGATGCCGGCGCACACGGCCTCCCGTCCGATCCCGCTTTCTTCGAGTTCGTTCCCGAGATCGAGCAGGCGCCGTCCGACCACATCGTTGAGAAGAAGCGCTGGGGTGCCTTTCACGGCACGGATCTCGACAGCTGGTTGCGCGGCAAGGGCGTCGAGCAGGTGGTGATCGTCGGTGTCGCCACCAGCATCGGCGTCGAATCCACGGCACGCTTCGCCAGTGAGCATGGCTACAACGTCGTGATCGTGCCCGACGCGATGACCGACATGGTTAGCAGTGCCCACGACAACAGCATCAACACGATCTTCCCGCGTCTGGCTGAAACTACAACGACCGCGGACCTGCTCCAGGCGATTGGCTGATTCAGCCTTCCCTTGCCGTCCTGTCGAGATTGGCGCTGAGCCGATTGGGCAGGGCGACAGGGTTTGGTTGTTAGCGGGTGTTGTTGCTAGATGTGGTGATCGTGCTCGTCGTCGGCTGAGAGGCCGGCGCCCACGCCAGCGCCAGCTGCCGCACCGCCGGCCATACCGGCGCCCATGCCTCCACCGCCCATCCCGCCCATCCCACCTCCGCCGCCGGCTTTTCCGCCGCCGCCCTCGCGGCCATCGCCCTTGCCACCTTCGGCGCGCGACTTTCCACCGGAACTACTGGAAGGCCGCGTCGGACCCTGCTTCGGAATCACGACGCTTGCCGGGATCGCATCCAAATCCAGCACGCTACGAATGAAATCGCGCAGCGAGACAACGAGTTCGGCGGTATGCGTCGGCCTGCCTTCGGCTAGCTCGGTCGCCGCCCGTGCCGCCAACTCCACCTGCTTCTCGGTGCCGAGCAGGATGATGTCCGAGAGCGCGGCCTCGACCGCGTCACGCACGCGACGCGCTCGTTCATTGCCGGATGACGCTGTGACATCGACTTCAGTCTGCTCGGCGTCCCTTCGGCGCAGGTCGCGCAGATGCGTGGGATCCACTGCCAGGTTGCCGGTGAACGAACCGCCGAGCGTTTTGTACGCCGCGATCAACGTGCGAAGCCGCTCGTTGATCTGCCGATTCTCGCGTTCGCGACGCTGTTGGATCGTCTGCATCGCGAGCAGCCGGATGCCCACGCCGATGAGGGTGATGACGGCCAGACCGAAGAGGGTGGAGAGCAGGCCCTGCCAGGAGCTGAAGTCGAGGTTGCGCATGGAAGCATCCTTGGAAACCCGCAGAGACAGTGGCGTGAACTCGACAGACATTGCAATCGTAAGGAATATTCCTTACCTTGGGTCATGCTCACGGCGAAGCAGCGAATATGCCAAGCATCCAGGAAATAGCCACCCTCACGTCCAAAGGGCAGATCACCCTACCCAAAGCGGTACGCCAGCTACTTGGCGTTGAAGCGGGTGGGAAGGTCGCCTTCGAAGTTCGCGACGGCGAAGTCATCGTCACTTCCGCAGCGTTGGCTCACGACGATCCCGCGATTGGCGCCTTTCTGGACGTGCTCGAGAATGACATACGGCACGGACGCAACATCGGTAACCTTCCTGACGATCTCATCCGGGACATGCTCGCAAGCACAGCGCATGTCGAGGATATCTCTGATGACATTGAAGGCGATGTGGAACTCTGATGCAGGTCAACGGATGGACGCTGCTTTTCCACGAGGGCACCATCGAGCAGCTTTCGCGCCTTCGTACCGCCGCCATGAAGGCGCAAGCTCAGGATTCGACACGTTCTGAAGGAAACGCGAACGTAAAGCTGTTTCGCGCATTGACCAGACTGCTCCTGGAAGTCGTGCCTGGCGATCCTGCTCGCGAGGAGTACCGTCAAGGCACGACACTGGGTGCGGCGCATCGTCACTGGCGCCGAGCGAAGATCGGTCGCCGTTTTCGCGTGTTCTTTCGTTTCGACTCGCGCTCGCGCGTCATCGTTTACGCATGGGTAAACGATCAGGCAACCCTACGATCCTCGGGATCACGATCGGACCCGTATGCCGTTTTCACGAGGATGCTGGGCCGAGGTCACCCGCCCACGGACTGGGATTCGCTCATTTCCACGAGCGCCCCGAGCTGAAAGCCCCCTCACCGTGTCAACGACCGTCCAGAACCGATCGAGCGCTGAGAGTAAGGAGGGAGGGCACTCTCCTGTGCGTCCTACCCGGCTTGGTGGATAATAGCTATCTCCCCCTATTCCAAAGCATGGGTATCACCTTGCTTCTGATGATCGACAACTACGACAGCTTCACCTTCAACCTCGTCCAGTACCTCGGCGAGCTAGGTCAGGAGGTCAAGGTGGTGCGCAATGACGCCCTTACGGTCGCGGATATCCGCGCTATGGCGCCGTCCCGCATCATGATTTCGCCGGGGCCGGGCACGCCGGACGACTCGGGTGTGTCGATCGACATCCTCCGCGAGATGGCCGGTGAGCTGCCGATCTTCGGCGTCTGTCTTGGACACCAGGCCATCGGCCAGGTGTTCGGCGGCAAGGTGATCCGGGCGCGCGAGATCATGCACGGCAAGACCTCGCCGGTGAAGCATCGCGGGCAGGGCGTCTTCGCCGGCCTGCCGAACCCCTTCGAAGCCACGCGCTATCACTCGTTGGTGGTGGAGAAGGATTCCGTGCCGGACTGCCTGGAAGTCACCGCCTGGACCGAGCGCGAAGACGGCTCGCTCGACGAGATCATGGGTCTGCGCCATCGCACGCTCGACATCGAAGGCGTGCAGTTCCATCCCGAATCGATCCTGACCCAGCATGGCCACGACCTGCTGCGTAACTTCCTCGGCATGCCGTTGCCGCTCGCCGCGTAAGAAAGGATCCCCGTTCCATGCCGATGACTCCCTCCGAGGCGCTGCAGCGCACGATCGAGCACCGCGAGATCTTCCATGACGAGATGATCGAGCTGATGCACCAGATCATGCGTGGCGATGTAAGCCCGCTGATGACGGCGGCGATCCTCACCGGCCTGCGCGTGAAGAAGGAAACCGTCGGCGAGATCACCGGCGCTGCGCGTGTCATGCGCGATCTTTCCGCCAGGGTGGACGCGGGCCCGCATCCCCACTTCATCGACATCGTGGGTACCGGTGGCGACGGCGCGTCCTCGTTCAATATTTCCACCGCGTCGATGTTCGTCGCGGCGGCGGCGGGCGCTCGTGTCGCCAAGCACGGTGGTCGCAGCGTGTCGTCGAAGTCGGGCAGCGCGGACGTGCTCGAAGCACTCGGCGCGCGCATCGACCTGCTGCCGGCCCAGGTGGCCGTATGCATGGAAGAGACCGACATCGGCTTCATGTTCGCCCCCAACCACCATCCGGCAATGAAGGTGGTCGCGCCCGTGCGCAAGGAAATGGGCGTTCGCACCCTTTTCAATATTCTCGGCCCGCTGACCAATCCGGCTGGCGCACCGAACATCCTCATGGGCGTTTTCCATCCCGACCTCGTCGGCATCCAGGTGCGCGCGCTGCAGGCGCTGGGGGCGAAACATGCCCTGGTGGTCTGGGGACGCGACGGCATGGACGAGATTTCGCTGGGCGCGGCCACCCTGGTGGGCGAGCTGCGTGACGGCGTGGTGCGCGAGTACGAGGTGGAACCGGAGGATTTCGGCCTTTCCATGGCCTCCAGCCGCAATCTTCGCGTGGACGATGCGAGCGAGTCGAAAGCCATGCTCCTGGACGCGATTTCCGGCGTCCCGGGTGTGCCGCATGACATCGTCTGCCTGAACGCCGGCGCGGCTCTGTACGCTGCCGATGTAGCGCCTTCGATCCAGGCGGGCATCGATCTGGCACGATCGACCATCGCAAGTGGCGCCGCTCGTGTAAAAATGAACATGTTCGTGGCCGCTACGCAGCGGCTCGGCGCCTGATATCGTCGGGACTCCCCACACTCGACCTTACCCAAGGAAGCGCTTCGATGCCCGACATTCTCCATCGCATCCTCGACCGCAAGGCGGAAGAAGTTGCCGAGCGTAAGCGCAAGCTGTCGCTGGACGACCTTGCCGCCCGCGTGGCGGATCTGGAAGCTACGCGGGGTTTCGTCGCCGCGATCGACGCCAAGCTGCATGACGGCAACCCGGCGGTCATTGCCGAGATCAAGAAGGCCAGCCCCAGCAAGGGCCTGATCCGCGCCGACTTCAATCCGGCCGAGATCGCTCGCAGCTACGAGCTCGGTGGCGCGGCATGCCTCTCGGTACTGACCGACGTCGACTTCTTCCAGGGCCATGAAGATTACCTGCGCGAGGCGCGCGAAGCGTGCTCGCTGCCGATCCTGCGCAAGGACTTCATCGTCGACGAATACCAGGTGTATGAGTCCCGCGTGATCGGCGCCGACTGCATCCTGCTGATCGTGGCGGCGTTCGCCAGCAAGGAAGGCGGCGACGTCATCTATGACGACAACGCGCTGCTGGAGCTGTCCATGCTGGCCGCGGAACTGGATCTCGACGTCCTCGTCGAAGTGCACAACGAAGATGAGCTGGAGGTGGCGCTGGACCTTCCGGTGCCGCTGATCGGCGTGAACAATCGCAACCTGCGCACCTTCGAAACCTCGCTCGGTACCTCCCTGCGCCTGAAAGATCGCGTAGGCGACGGCACGTTGGTTGCCGAATCCGGTATCCACACCGTCGAAGACGTGAAGATCCTGCGCGACAAGGGCATCGACTGCTTCCTCGTCGGCGAGGCCTTCATGCGCGCCGCCGATCCCGGCGCCGAGTTGAGGAAGCTCTTCGGCACGCCTCCGTACAGCCAACCGCACAAGCACTAGAAGCCGAATGAATCAGGGGATCGAAACGGCAGTCGTCGATGACACTGCCGGTGACGCACGACGCGTCGTCTTGTTCGACTTCGACGGCGTCATCGTCCGTCACCAGACACTTGAGTTGTTTTTCCGCGAGCGCCTTTCCGGTGTTGGCCGCTGGCGCATGCTGCTGGCGCTCCCGTTGTTGCCATTCATCCCGTTGATGATCGGCACGGTGGCCGGCAACCGGCTGCTTGGGCGCGTTTTCCTCCGCGTGGTGACATTCGGTCGTCGCGAAGCGACCTATCGGCGCCAGGTGGCGGCCTATGCGCGCACGTATGCACGCCGGCCCGGGGTATTCCTGCGCGATGCCGTGGCCACCCTCCGCCGTCACGTGGATGCCGGCGACCGGGTGATCATCATCAGCGGCAACGACCTCACCATGGTTGAAGCGATCCTCGACGAGGTGAACCTCACCGGCTATGAGCTGATTGCGTCGCAGACCCGAGGCGGCCTGTTCGGCGTGCATTTCACCCGGCACAACGTCGATGGCGTGAAGGTCGCGACGCTGGATCGGGCGGGGGTGTCCCGGCCCTGGGCGGTTGCCTATAGCGACTCCCTGTCGGATCTGCCGATGTTGCGCGCGGCCGAGGCGGCGAAGCTGGTCAACCCCAGCCCGAAGGCCGAGAAGAAGGCTGGGCGTGTCCTGGGCGACAAGCTCGAAGTGCTCTACTGGTACTAGAGAGCCGCCACGGCTTGCGTGCGCAAGGCCGCCGCCGCTAGCCTCGCTATCCGTCCCCGTCCCCGGATAAGCGATGTACCTGTCTTCCCTGCGTGAGCTTGCCCTCGGCAGTCGCCTCAAGGCGCTGAGCGACCACTTCTACCAGGTTGTCGACGAGGTCTATCGGGCCTGCGGCGCGGACATCGAATCGCGCTGGTTTCCCGTCCTGCGCTTCCTCCGGGATGTCGGCCCGACCACGGTGACGGACATGGCCACCGCGATCGGGCAGACCCACTCCGCCGTAAGTCAGCTCGCCGACCGGCTGGTCGAGGCAGGCATGGTGGTGCGACAGCGCGACCCGCAGGACGGTCGGCGCAGCGTGCTCGCCCTGACCGATGCGGGGGAGCGGGCGCTAGGTGCGCTGGGGCCGGTGTGGCTGGCGATACGGCGGGGGATGGCCGATTCCATGGGCCCTCGCGGTCTCGCCCTCCTGGATGCCATCGACGGTTGCGAGGAGGCGCTCGGCGAGCGTCCGCTGGTAAACGCGATCCTTGCCCAGCGGAACGCCCTGTCGCGGGAGCAGGTCGAGGTGGTCCCGTTCGACCCGGCCTTGCGTGAGCACTTTCGGCGTCTCAACCAGGCCTGGCTGGAACGCTATTTCCGCGTCGAGGACGTGGATCGGGCGCTGTTCGCCGATCCCGAAGGCATGGTGCTGGCGCAGGGTGGGGCGATTTTCTTCGCCCTGTATGCCGGCGAAGTCGTCGGCACCTGCGCGCTCCTGTGTGAGGGGGAGGGCATCTACGAACTGTCCAAGATGGGCGTGGACGAGAACTACCGTGGGCTTGGCGCCGGCCGCAAGCTGCTTGACGCGGCGATTGGCGAGTACCGACAGCGCGGAGGCTCGCATCTGTTCCTTGAATCGAACAGCAAGCTGGCCCGGGCGTTGGGCATGTACGAGCGCGCCGGCTTCGTGCGCCAGCCAACCATCCGCCCGGGCTCGCATTACGAGCGGGCGGATGTCTACATGATCTACCAGGGCCCCTGAGGGCTTAGCGGGTCCCGCGTACCACGATCGTCTTGCCAGCCACGTCGATCATCCGCTCTTCCTCGAGCTGCTTGAGCACCCGGCCGACCATTTCCCGCGAGCAGCCGACGATCCGGCTGACTTCCTGTCGCGATATACGGATCTGCGTGCCATCCGGGTGGGTCATGGCGTCCGGCTCCTGGCACAGGTCCAGGAGCGTGCGCGACACGCGGTTGGTCACATCCATGAAGGCCATGCGGCTGACCTGTCGCGAGGTACGCAGCAGACGCTGGGTCAGCTGGGAACCGATCGCGAAGAGCAGCTTGGGGCATTCGGCCGAAAGCGGACCCTCGAGCAGCTGGAACAGGCGTTCGTAGCTGATCTCGGCCATTTCCACGGCTGTTCGGGTGCGCACCAGGGACTCGCGCTGGGCCTGTTCGACGAACAGCCCCATCTCGCCGATGAACTGGCCGCGGTTGATGTAGGCCAGGATCAGCTCCCGGCCTTCCTCGTCCTCGGTACAGACGGCGAGCGAGCCTTCGACCACGTAATAAAGCGTGTTGGCAGGATCACCCGGTCGGATGATCGCCGTTTTCCCCGGATAGCGACGGCGGTGGCAGGCATCCAGAAAACGGCCCATCGAGGCTGGGTCGGGCGCAAAGCCCAGCGGAGCCTGAGAACGTTCGAATGCCTGTTGCAACAGATATTTAAGTTGAGCCACAGCAGATTCCGTTGAGTCTCACTGGCACGGCGTCCCCTCCAGCGACCGACCGACGGAATTCCGTCAGGTGTCGTTGACTCGCCATGTCCCCGGGGGATTATTGCAGACATCCGGTCACCAAAATCCACACTTCCACGTGAAAGGTGACGTATGTGTTCAAATTTTCGGCATCTTGCCTCATAATTTCACCCCCTCGGCGCCAGACCCCTTGTCTTACGCCGTACATAAGGGGAAGGCAGACTTCAAATTTGCCTGTTCTCTTTCTTCTTTGCGGGGACCCTAGCTGCTAACCCGCGTCTACTGCTGGCCGTATCATCCCCCGGCCTCGGAGAGTCGCTGTGGTCAAACCGCTTCCCCGCCTTCGCCTGCAAGGTTTCAATAACCTCACCAAGGCGCTGAGCTTCAACATCTACGATATCTGCTATGCCGTTTCGGAACAGCAGCGCCAGAACTACATCGAGTACATCGATGAGCAGTACGACGCCGACCGCCTGACCCAGATCCTGACCGACGTGGCCGAGATCATCGGCGCGAACATCCTGAATATCGCGCGCCAGGATTACGATCCGCAGGGCGCATCGGTCACCATCCTCATTTCCGAGGAACCGGTGGTCGAAAAGCTCGGCCGTGACACGATCTCGGGCGCCGTCGTGGCGCACATGGACAAGAGCCACATCACCGTCCATACCTACCCGGAAACGCATCCGCATAACGGCATCGCGACCTTCCGCGCCGATATCGACGTCGCCACCTGCGGCGTCATTTCGCCGCTGAAGGCCCTGAACTACCTGATCGACAGCTTCGAGTCGGACATCGTCATCGCCGACTACCGCGTGCGCGGTTTCACGCGCGACGTGAAGGGCAAGAAGCACTTCATCGATCACAAGATCAACTCGGTGCAGGACTACCTGGCCAAGCACATCCGTCAGAAGTACGAGATGTTCGACGTCAACGTCTACCAGGAAAACATCTTCCACACGAAGATGCACATCAAGGACTTCGACCTCGACACGTACCTGTTCGAGGCCCAGGCCGACGACCTTTCGTTCAAGGAGCGCCAGCGCATCGAGTCGCTGCTCCGCCGAGAGATCGAGGAACTCTTCCACGGCCGCAACCTGATGTGACGAAAAGCCCCGCGAAAGCGGGGTTTTTTTATGCCGGCGCGTTTGCCTTGATGAAGTCGATGAAGGCGCGTAGCGGGGCGGGTACGAGACGCCGACCCGGGTAGTAGAGGAACGGGCCCGGGAAGCTCGGCCACCAGGGCTCGAGGACAGGCTCGAGGTCGCCGCGGTCGAAAAACGGGCGGAGCCAGTCTTCGAACAGGCAGACGATTCCCGTGCCGGCCACCGCGACATCGACCAGCAGATCGGTACCACCACCGATGCGGACGATCATCGGGCCGACGGGGTCGACGACGACGACCTCGCCATCCCGTTCGAATTCCCAGGCCGGCATGCTGCCGCTCGGGAATCTGCCCCGCAGGCAGGCGTGGTCGAGTAGATCGCGAGGGTGTTCGGGATGTCCGCGGCGGGCGAGGTAGGCCGGCGAGGCTGCGGCGGCGAAGCGCTGGACGCGGGGTCCGATGGGTACGGCGATCATGTCCTGTTCCAGGCGCTCGTCGTAGCGGATGCCGGCGTCGCAGCCAGCGGCGAGCACATCGACGAAGCTCTCTTCCGTGGTCACGTCCAGCCGGATGTCGGGGTAGGCCGCCAGGAATGCCGGCACGATCGAGGGCAGGACGAGGCGGGCCGCGCTGACCGGCACATTGAGACGCAACGTCCCGGCCGGCCGGTCACGGAAGCCGTTGACCACATCGATGGCCGCATCGACCTCGTTCAGGGCAGGGCCGAGTCGCAGGAGCAGGCCCTCGCCCACCTCGGTGGGAACCACGCTACGCGTGGTGCGGTTGAGCAGCCTCACACCGAGCTGGGTTTCCAGTCGGCGCACCGCCTCACTCATGGCCGACGCGCTGCTCCCGCTGAGGCGTGCGGCCTTGCGAAATCCCCGGGCGCGGGCGACGGCGACAAAGGCGCTCAGATCCGCAAGATCGACCATGGTCATCCTCAACGGACCGCATTGTGCGGAAATGCGCACGGCCCGTCCCGATTGTGCACAGTTATCGCCATGCCGCACAGCGCCTAGGATGCACCTCTACCCCACGGAGACCTGCCATGTCCCAGTCCAACGTCAATGCGTCCGGCACGTTCACCCTCGGCGAGCGCAAGGTGAAGCGGCTCGGCTACGGCGCCATGCAACTCGCCGGCAAGGGCGTCTTCGGTCCGCCAGACGATCGCAATGCCGCGCTCGCCGTGCTCCGCGAAGCGGTGGAAAGCGGCGTCGACCACATCGATACCAGCGACTTCTATGGCCCTCACATCACCAATCAGCTGATCCGCGAAGCGCTTCATCCTTACCGGGATGACCTGGTCATCGTGACCAAGGTCGGCGCGGTGCGCGGGCCAAAGGGCGAATGGCATCCGGCGTTCTCCAGGGATGAGCTGACCCGCGCCGTGCACGACAACCTGCGCAACCTGGGAAAGGACGTGCTCGATGTGGTGAATCTCCGCGCCATGTTCGACACGCATGGGCCAGCGGAAGGTTCGATCGAGGAGACGTTCTCGGTGCTGGCCGAGCTGCAACAGCAGGGACTGATCCGTCATCTCGGACTGAGTAACGTCACGCCCACGCAGATCGCCGAAGGGCGGAAGATCGCAGCGGTGGTGTGCGTGCAGAACCTGTACAACCTGGCCCATCGCGCCGACGACGCGCTTATCGACGATCTGGCTCGCGAGGGTACGGCCTACGTGCCCTTCTTCCCCCTGGGCGGCTTTACGCCGTTGCAGTCGTCGACGTTATCCGATGTCGCCGCGCGTCTCGAGGCCACGCCCATGCAGGTGGCACTGGCGTGGTTGCTGCATCGCTCGCCGAACATCCTGCTTATTCCGGGAACGTCGTCGGTCGGGCACCTTCGCGAGAATCTTGCGGCTGCCACCCTGAAGCTGCCCGGCGACACGCTCGCCGAACTGGATGGGATAGGCAGAGATAGCGCCGCGTGATCGCTTCCTGAAACCCGCGGCTCCCGTCAGATCCGGTAGGCGACCGCTTTCATCACCGCCGAAGCCGCATGCATCAGGCTGGGCAGGGGCCACGGCAGGTCGATGCCGCCACGCGCTTGCGCTGCATCGGCGTGGCGGATCTCGTCGGCCTGCATCTGACGCAGGATGGCGCGGCTGCGATCGTCCTGCGCGGGCAGGCGCTCGAGATGCTCGGCCAGGTGGGCTTCCACCTGGCGCTCCGTTTCCACCACGAAGCCGAGACTGATGGGGTCGCCCACGGCGGCCGCCGCGACGCCGATGGCGTAGCTGCCGGCGTACCAGAGCGGGTTGAGCAGGCTCGGGCGGCTGTCGAGCTGCTTGAGGCGTTCTGCGCACCAGGCCAGATGATCGGTTTCCTCCTGGGCGGCGTGCATGAGGTGTTCGCGGGTTTCGTCGGTGCGGGCGAGGGCGGCCTGACCGACATAGAGGGCCTGCGCACAGACCTCGCCGACATGGTTGATCCGCATCAGGCCGGCGGCGTGGCGCCGCTCGGCGTCGTCCAGCGGCGCATCGGGCACGGCGTCACCGGGAGAACGGCGCACGGGCTCGGGAGAGCCCGCCACGGCTTCCATGGCGCGTTCCAGGCCGCTCAGAAGGCGGTCGAAAGGGCTCAGGGTACGAACGGGCATGAAAGAACTCCTTACGAACGGATACAACGCAGGTTATAATGCGCGGCTCCCGAATCCAGATGAAGACGCTGCGGCCGCTTGTCGCGGTAGCTGCTCAGGAACCGGGACCGCTTGTGAACGGGCCCCGTCATCAATTATGATTGTCGGCCCGAAGCTCACCTGCACGGTGGGCTTGCGCGCTGAGGGAAAAGTCAGCTATTCTCTCGCGCCTTTGCTTTCACCGATTCCGTGTTCCGTCTCAACGGCGGCAAACCAGGTATTTGAAATGAAAACGTTCACCGCCAAGCCGGAAAGCGTCAAGCGCGATTGGTTCGTGGTTGATGCCACGAACAAGACCCTGGGTCGTCTTTCGACCGAGATCGCGCGTCGCCTCCGCGGCAAGCACAAGCCCGAGTTCACCCCGCACGTCGATACCGGCGATTACATCGTCGTGATCAACGCCGAGAAGGTGGCCGTGACCGGTGCCAAGCTGGACGACAAGATGTACCACCGCTTCACCGGCTACGTCGGCAACCTGAAGACCA
>Ga0182006_1000120_pt1 | contig 84872 bp, 65 predicted proteins | sample Sormic07211104_1_FD_123022 | JGI IMG/M metagenome (GOLD analysis project Ga0182006, IMG submission 123022) | Rhizosphere microbial communities from Sorghum bicolor, Mead, Nebraska, USA - 072115-104_1 MetaG | ecosystem: Host-associated > Plants > Roots > Rhizosphere | place: USA: Nebraska...
AGAGAAGTTAAGCCCACCAGAGCCGATGGTACTGCGGTAACACGTGGGAGAGTAGGTCGGTGCCAAATCTTAAAGAAAGCTTGTAGTTAACACTACAGGCTTTTCTTGTTTACAGACCTTTTTTGAATCTTCCTTATAACCTTTTTTGTTCTGATTATCTGTGCTCAGCCCTGTTTTTTTAAAAATTTGACCAGCCTAAGCAGGGAACGTAATTTGGAATGAATAATAAAATGATGTATGTCAGATTTTATGCGATTTTTTTGGTTATCTTTGCAATTAATTTAAACACACAAAACAATGAGTTTTTTCGCAGAGAAAAGAAGAGAAGTGATGCTACATATTGAAGGCTATATGCTGGATGTGATGCATACCTATCTTAAACCAATTGATACGAATTGGCAGCCATCTGATTTTTTACCAGACTCTACGAGTGACACATTCTTTCAAGATATAAAATCCCTAAGGGAAAACGCAAAAGATCTTTCTTATGATCTGGTTGCTGTTCTGATTGGTGATACCATTACAGAAGAGGCTTTACCTACTTACGAATCCTGGCTGACCATGGTGGAAGGGGTGAATAAAAGCGAGCACGGGGGCTGGATGAAATGGACACGCCACTGGACTGCAGAAGAGAACCGTCATGGGGATCTTTTAAATAAATACCTTTATCTGTCTGGCCGCGTGGATATGAGACAAATGGAGATTTCCACTCAGTATCTGATTGCAGATGGTTTTGATATCGGCACAGGGCATGATCCATACAGAAACTTTATTTATACCAGTTTTCAGGAACTGGCTACAAATATATCTCACAGAAGAGTTGCTTCCCTGGCAAAAAAAGATGGTGATACTTTACTGTCTAAAATGTGCGGAGTAATTGCATCTGATGAAGCGAGACATGCGAAAGCCTATAAAGATTTTATGAGCAAAATATTTGAAGTGGATCAGAATGAAGCGATGATCGCCTTTGAAGATATGATGCGTAAGAAGATTGTAATGCCTGCTCACTTCCTGAGAGAGATGGGCTTGAAGATTGGGCAGACTTTTGGCCATTTTACAGATGCTGCTCAACGTTTAGGGGTATATACCGCTATTGATTATGTGGAAATTATGCAACAGCTGATTGAAGAATGGAAGCTGGAAGGTATGCGTGATCTGAACGAGGCAGGCGAAAAAGCACGTGATTATATCATGGCTTTACCAAATAGATTATTACGTATTGCAGAGAGAATGAAGAATCCAACAATGGATTACAAATTTAGCTGGATACACTCTTAATAAAGTTTTTTATAAAAGAAAGGCCTGATTTATTCAGGCCTTTTCTTTTATAAAAAAGGAGATTGATTACATATTTCTCCTGTATTGTCCGCCAACCTGGTAGAGTGCATTTGAAATCTGCCCAAGGGAGCAGACCTTACATACTTCCATCAGCTCCTCAAAGATGTTTTTACCTTCTATGGCTGATTTTTGCAATTGGGTTAACATTTGTTCAGTAGCAGATGAATTCCTCTCTTGGAAAGCTTTTAATGCAGTGATCTGGTATTGCTTCTCTTCTTCTGTAGCGCGAATTACTTCACCGGGAACGATCGTTGGAGAGCCGTTTTTGTTCAGAAAAGTATTTACGCCTACTATAGGATATTCACCCGTGTGTTTAAGCGTTTCGTAGTAGAGGCTCTCTTCTTGTATCTTACCACGCTGATACATGGTTTCCATGGCACCAAGTACCCCGCCTCTGTCGTTAATTCTTTTGAATTCCTGTAACACGGCTTCTTCAACAAGGTCAGTAAGGTCTTCGATAATGAAGGCACCCTGTAGGGGATTTTCATTTTTGGCAAGTCCGAGCTCCCTGTTGATGATGAGTTGTATAGCCATAGCTCGTCTTACAGACTCTTCTGTGGGGGTGGTAATGGCTTCATCGTAAGCATTGGTATGAAGAGAGTTGCAATTGTCATAGATGGCATAGAGGGCCTGCAAGGTAGTCCTGATGTCGTTGAAATCAATCTCCTGCGCATGCAATGAACGTCCCGAGGTTTGGATATGGTATTTTAGTTTTTGCGAACGGTCATTACCTTTGTACTTGTTCTTAATAGCTTTGGCCCAGATCCGTCTCGCCACACGGCCTATAACGGAATATTCAGGATCTATACCATTAGAAAAGAAGAAAGAGAGGTTAGGAGCAAAATCGTCAATATGCATACCTCTACTTAAATAGTATTCTACAAAGGTAAAGCCGTTGCTTAGCGTAAAGGCCAATTGTGAAATGGGGTTAGCACCTGCTTCTGCAATATGATAGCCGGATATGGATACAGAGTAGAAGTTTCTGACCTTTTCTTCTATGAAATATTTTTGAATATCGCCCATCATACGCAAGGCAAATTCTGTAGAGAAAATACAGGTATTTTGAGCCTGGTCTTCTTTTAATATATCTGCCTGGACAGTACCCCTTACGGTGCTGATAGCATGTGCCTTAATCTTTGAATAGACATCTGCAGGCAGAACCTGATCACCGGTGACGCCAAGTAACATCAGTCCCAGTCCACTGTTTCCTGCAGGTAATGTTCCGTTGTAGGTAGGTCTTGTAATCCCTTTTTGCTGGTATATTGCGGCAATTTTTTGTTCTGTTTCTTCTTCCAGCCCATGCTCGACGATGTATTTTTCACACTGCTGATCAATGGCGGCATTCATAAAGAAGCCCAGTAGCATTGGTGCAGGGCCATTAATGGTCATAGAAACGGATGTAGAGGGTGCACATAAGTCAAAACCTGAATATAACTTTTTAGCATCATCGAGTGTGGCGATGCTTACCCCCGAATTTCCTATTTTTCCATAGATATCCGGACGAATGTGCGGGTCTTCTCCATATAAGGTTACGGAATCAAATGCAGTAGATAAGCGGTGTGCAGGTTGTCCTAAGGAGACGTAATGAAAACGCTTGTTTGTCCTTTCAGGTCCGCCTTCTCCTGCAAACATTCTTGTTGGGTCCTCACCATCACGCTTAAGCGGGAAAACACCAGCAGCATACGGGAATTCGCCAGGTACGTTTTCGGTGAGCAGCCAGCGTAAAATATCTCCCCAGTCTTCATATCTTGGCAGGGAAACCTTTGGTATTTTTAATTTGGATAAAGATTCATAGAATAATGGCTGTTTGATCTCTTTATCACGTACTTTATAAATGAAGTTTTCTGCTTTGTATTTGAGTTTGGTTTCTGGCCATTCTCTCAGTAATCTCCTGCATTGTCCATCCAGTTGCTCTTCTAAATGGTTATAAACCTCTTGCAGGGCTTTATGAGTATCTGTATTGATCGTTGGAGCTTTTGAGGCATTGCTTTCCTTAGAAAGGCTTAAAACCCCTTGTAACTGGTAAAGTTTCCTTGCAATGGTACTTTGCTGGTCAACCCATTCACTATAGCTTTGGCTGGCTTCTGCAATTTCGGCGAGATACCTGATCCGGTCGGGAGGAATGATGTAGATCTTCTCAGATTGTTCCGATGTAAGGATCATCTGGGCTTTAAAGTCAACTCCTGTTTTTTCTTTAATTTTTTCCATTAAAGAAGTGAACAAATTGTTCATTCCGGGGTCGTTGAACTGAGAGGCCATGGTACCATATACGGGTATGGTTTCATCTTTGGCATCGAAGAGGTTGTGGTTGCGTTTATATTGCTTTCGTACATCCCTGAGGGCATCAAGTGCGCCGCGTTTATCAAATTTGTTGATAGCAACCAGATCTGCAAAATCAAGCATGTCGATTTTCTCCAGCTGGGAGGCTGCACCAAATTCAGGGGTCATCACATACAAAGAGACGTCGCAATGTTCTGTGATCTCTGTATCCGATTGTCCAATACCGGATGTTTCCACAATGATGAGGTCATAGCCCGCTGCCTTGCAAATGTCGATACTTTCCTGAACATTTTTGGACAAGGCCAGATTGGCTTGCCGGGTGGCCAGGGAACGCATATATATCCTTGGATTGTTGATGGCATTCATCCGGATCCGGTCGCCAAGTAAGGCACCTCCGGTTTTTCTTTTAGAAGGGTCAACCGAAATGATGGCCATGGTTTTATCTTTGACTTCGATCAAGAATCTTCTGACCAGTTCATCTACAAGGGAAGATTTTCCTGAGCCACCCGTTCCTGTGATGCCTAAAACAGGGGCATGATTGGCTTTGGTGAGCTTTTTTAGCTCGTTCACAAAGACTTGTGCACCTTCCGGGTCATTTTCTGCAACCGTTATGGCTGCTGCAATGCTCTTTACTTCTTTGTGGGGTATTTTCTTTAGTTCTCCGTTAATTGAGGTTGTCGTTACATAATCAGTTTGTTCCAGCATGTTATTGATCATCCCTTGCAAACCCATTTTTCTTCCGTCATCCGGAGAATAAATCCTGGTAATTCCATACTCCTGAAGTTCCTGAATTTCGGAAGGGAGAATAACGCCGCCGCCACCTCCAAATATTTTGATATGTGGTGCACCTCGTTCTTTAAGCAGGTCATGCATGTACTTAAAATATTCCATATGACCTCCCTGATAGGAAGTCATGGCAATACCCTGAACATCTTCCTGAATGGCACAGTTTACCACTTCATCAACAGAACGGTTATGTCCAAGGTGGATGACCTCTGCACCCGAAGATTGAAGAATGCGGCGCATAATATTGATGGTTGCATCATGTCCGTCAAATAGTGCAGCGGCAGTTACAAAACGTATTTTATTTTTAGGTTTATAGATCTGAATGTGTTCCATAGATTGGATTATACTTGGTCAACAAAGGTACTAAAAATAAGAAAGCCGCAGGTTATATGCGGCTTTCTTATTTATTGATGAGTGAGCTCTGTGATGGGCTCGCCTACACTTCCGTTTGGCATCTGAATGTGCAGCATTGCCGCCAGGGTAGAGGCAATGTCCGTCATATAATGTGTTTTATTGGTTTTACCGGCTTTTACTTTCCATCCCATAAATACCAATGGGATATGCGCATCGTAAGGGTACCAGGCACCGTGGGTTGTTCCGGTGTTTCCACCATCAAACCAGTTCGGTTTGGAAATAAAGTAGATTTCACCACTTCTTCTTGCATTATAACCGTTAGATAGTCTTCTTTTTAATTCTTCAGGTAGGGTAGCGTTGCTGATTTTAGTCAAGTCAACAGCATCCATAATACCTTTCTGATGTTTGAGGTGGTTGATGGCCAAAGCTTTAATTTTTTCAAAATCTGCTTTGTTATCGCTGATCAACTGGTGATCAAAGATCACTTCATTATTCATAACGATGAGTACACTGTTTTTTAGCTTGAATTCTTTTTCGATTTCAGTATTCAGCTCTTTTGCCAGTTGTCTGTTGCTTAAAATTCCGCCAGGTAATTTGTGCTCTTCCAGAAAGCCTGGGACATGGGCAGCACCATGATCGGCAGTAAGGAAAAACAGATAATTGCCTTTACCTACGGTTTGATCCAGATAAGTGAAGAAATCTGCCAGATCTTTATCTAACCTTAAGTAAGTATCTTCAGCTTCGACAGAATTAGGTCCAAACTGATGGCCAACATAATCTGTAGAAGAGCAACTTACTGCAAGAAAGTCCGTAACGGTATTTTTTCCGAGGTTTTCAGCTGCAACGGCTTTTTTAGCAAGATCAAGCGTCATGGTGTTGCCGTAAGGCGTGCTTCTGATCAGGTCGTAATCTTTACCGACGGAGTTTTTCAGGACATGTGGAAAAGTGGTTTTGTCTTCACCTTTATATAACCCTTCGTAAGACTTATCGTCGCCTGAACTTTGTACATAGGTATTGATTGGATATAAAGTATTCCAGTCCTTAGCGTAGTAAGTATCTGGCTTTCTCTGCTGATTATAATTGGAAACCCAGGAAGGTAGTTCCTGCATGTAATAGGTGCTGGTGATCCAGTTGCCGGAAACGCCATCATACCAATAAGCTGCATTGGCAGAGTGTCCGGCAGGCAAAATAGAACCACGGTCTTTTAAGGAGATACCAATCACTTTACTTCTGAAATTTGTAGAGAGCCGGAGCTCATCGGTAATGGTATTGGAAAGCAGATTTTTTGGAGACATTTCTCCGGCATTTGAACTGCTGCCTACAGTCTTTACATCCTTGTCTTCTGTACAATATACATCTCTGCCCAATTCCGGATCGTACCAGTTGTTTCCAATGATACCGTTAATTGCAGGAACAGATCCTGTATAGACGCTGGAGTGCCCGCAAGCGGTATAGGTAGGCAGATAAGGAATAAAAGTATTTTCTGCAGAAAAACCTTCGTTAATCAGTCTTTTGAACCCGCCCGAGCCATATCTTTCATAATATCTGTAGAGATAATCCCATCTCATTTGGTCTATAACCAGGCCAACAACGAGTTTAGGACGGCTAATAGCAGCAGGATAATTGGCGATGCCGGCAGATGAAGATTTTTTAGCTGCTTTATGTTGTGCCAATACAGGTGTGCACAACAGGAGCAAGGCAGAAAATTTTAGAAATGTTTTTTTCATCAGTATATAATTTCTTTTAATCAAGCCTGTTTTAATGAGATTGGTCAGGCCGATGTGCAGTTGAACGAATTAGCAGGCAAATGTAATAACTTCCTTTCGAAGTCGTTCATTAAGCAATTGTAAAGAAATTATATAACTTCAGCAACAACAAAGGTACTTCCGCCCACAAAAATCAGGTCGCCAGGAAGGGCAGCAGCTTTTGCATGGCTTAAAGCCTCTTTTATGATTTTAAAGGTTTTGCCTTTCAGGCCATGTTGACCAGCTTGTGAAGCCAGCTCTTCGGCAGGCAATGCCCTTTCCAGATCTGGTTGAGTGAAGTAATAGACCGCGTCTTTTGGCAATAGCGACAGTACACCGTTGATGTCTTTGTCTTTAACCATACCGATAACCATGTGGAGCTGCTGGTGTGGTGTATTGCGGATGTTTTGGAGTACTTCTGTGATGCCAGCAATATTATGCCCTGTATCGGCAATAATGAGGGGAGATTGACTAAGGATTTGCCATCTGCCCTGAAGACCCGTGATTTTCTTAACATTTCTGAGGGCCTTAAAGAGGGCCTCGTCTGAGATGGCATAATGGAGTTTTTTTAAAAGCTGCACAGTCTGTATAACCGTGAGGATATTTTTTAACTGATAAGCTCCGGTCAGGTCCAGATGCAGATCTTTGAGCAAAGTGCCTGTCGGGTTGAGTATGGAAGTGATCAGGTAAGTCTTACTGTTTCTTATAGAAGAAAGTGTCAACTCATCCTCTGCGAAAAAGAGCGGACTTCCGGTTTCTGCTGCTTTTTGAATAAATACCGGATCTGTTTCCGGGTGATGCTCTCCGATCACCGCAGGAATTCCAGGTTTAATAATCCCAGCTTTCTCAAAAGCAATTTCTTTTAAAGTATTGCCCAGCATATTGGTATGATCCAGGCTGATATTCGTGATCACGGATACTTCCGGAGTGATGATATTGGTGGAATCCAGTCTTCCACCCAGACCGACTTCAATAATAGCAATATCTACTTTCTCTTCTGCGAAACAAGAGAAGGCCATAGCTACTGTAACCTCAAAAAAGGAAGGCTGCAGGGATTCTATAATGGCCTTTTGTTGCTCAACAAAATTGGTGACAAAGCGTTTTGAGACCATTTTTCCGTTGACCCGGATCCGCTCTCTGAAATCTTTCAAATGAGGGGAGGTATACAAACCTGTTTTATAACCTGCCTGTTGAAGTATGGCAGCAAGCATGTGTGAAGTAGATCCCTTACCGTTTGTTCCGGCAACATGGATGGTCTTAAATTTATGCTGAGGATTTCCCAGCTCCTGGCACATGGCCAGTGTATTGTGCAGGTCTTTTTTAAAAGCGACTGCTCCAATACGGGTAAACATCGGGAGTTTACTGTACAGATAATCCAGGGTTTGCGGGTAGGTCATCACAAAAGCAATTGGAATAGGCTATTTTACTTTGAAGTTGAAAACTACGACACCGATCTGCAGATCCGGTGCATTATCAGATTGGTTTAAACGGGCACCCATTACAGCTTCCTTACATTTTTGCCACAGGTCACGGTCATTCAGGGTTGTGCCTTTAACACCAGGTACTGCATTGACAACTACGCCATCTCTGTTGATGGAAATCCGGACAGCAATCTTTCCTGTCTTTTGTCCATCGTCATGAGGAGTAACTAAATTGGTGAACCTTCTCAGCGCAATAGGCGTCTCTCCAAAACCAGAACCGCCCTCGCCGTATTTGTTGCTCAGCGGATCGCCATTTACACTACCCTGGTTGCCCGGCGTATCTCCGGTTCCGTCACCCTGACCAGTTCCTTTGTTGGCTTTACCTTTATACAGAGCATTTTGATTGATGGTTGGCTTTGCCGGTTTTTTGTCTTCTACTGTTGCTGTTGGGGGAGCGGTAGTTTTTGTTTTCTTGGTATGGATATTTACAGATTCTTCTGTGTTCTGGGTAACCACTTCTTTGTCGCTCGTTTGTGTAACGGGTTGTTCAATGGTCGGTTTTTCCGGAACCACTTTATCGGGGACTTTTTTATTGGCATTAGGGTCTGCAGAAGGTTCTTCAGTACTGGTGTAATCAGAGCCCATACCTGTAACCGAGGTGCCATAATTCACAACCATACCACCCATTCCAGCTTCTTCCACAGGTTTAAAAGAACCTATTACAATGAAAAAGCTTAGAAGCAGCAAGACAGCCATGATCCCGGTGGATATGGCTAATGCTTTTGGATAATTATTTTCTTCTTTATTGTATGTCATTACTTTTTAGGTTCAACAGCCAATACTACCTTAAGTTTTAACTGATTTGCAACATCAAAAACCTGCATGGTGTTTTCTATGGAAACCCCTCTTGCTACATAAAGTACAATGGTTAAATCAGGGGAAGCTTTTTGGTAAGCTTCTACAGCCGGTTTAAGTGTTTCCAAAGTTACCTTTTGTTTCTCTACAAAATAATTCAGTTTATCGTCAATAGAAACGGTGATTGTTTTTTGTGCATTAGATTGCTGTCCGGATTCAGATCTGGGCAGCAAAAGCTTCACAACCTTTGGATTAACTACTGCAGATGCAAGCAGAAAAAACAACAGCAGAAAGAACATAATGTCGTTAAGTGCAGAGGTATGCACTTCAACTGTGCCTTTTTTTCTTTTACGCAGATTCATTATTTTCCTGGTTCTTCTAATAAATCAATAAACTCGATTGCGTCAGTTTCCATTCTCAGGATGATCCTTTCTACCATCATGTTCAGGATATGGTACAATACGTAAGCGATGATACCAATAATCAGCCCTGTTGCAGAGGTAATCATCTTTGTATACAGACCACCGGAAATGGTTCCAATTTCAATTGCTCCTTTGATGGATACATCATGGAAAATTGTAATTACCCCAATGATCGTTCCAACGAATCCAAGCATAGGTGCGATACCTGCAATGATACCTAGAATACCAATATTTTTTTCGAGCTTCGAAACTTCCAGTTTACCTACGTTTTCAATGGCAGCTTCAATATCTTTAATCGGACGTCCGATACGTTTCAGGCCTTTTTCCAGCATTCGTCCAAGAGGAGAGTTGGTGTTGCGGCAAAGCGCTATAGCATTCTCCAGCCTTCCATCATGGATATATTGTCTGATCTGGAGCATAAGATTGGTTTCTGTTTTAGAAGATTTTCTGATGGTCAGATACCTTTCGGTAAAAATAACCAATCCTAAAAAAGCAAGGAGTGCAAGCGGGATCATTACCCAGCCCCCTTTAAATAAAAGGTCAATAAAATGAAGTTCCGGTGGTGCGGTCGTTACGGCTTGTTTTACAGCGTTAGCGGTATCAATCATTTGGTTCGCAGTATCACTGGCCCCCTGTAGCAATGTGATCATATTATTTTGATTTGTGTGTGTCGGTATAAATGTATAATCCGGAGATCTTTATTTTTTCTTCTAATCTTTTGCGCTCTGCACGGGCAGTGGTCTCCTCTTTAAACGAAGCAATACTGATCTTTATTTTCTTTCCGGGTCTCTGGTCTACAATTTTGGCATCTATGCCCCAGTGTCTTTTCATATAAGCTATAAAATCCTGAGCAGCTTTTTCTCCATATACAGAAGAACCTATAATTTCATAGGTGGTGCCTTCAGGATGAACCGCAGGTGGAGTTATAGGTGCTGCAATTGCTATTTTAGCTGAGTCTTCCTTTACAGTAGCTGTTTTTGTGGCTGTTTTTAGTGTATCTTTTTTGACAGAGTCGGAAGATGTAAGAGAATCTGCTTTAGTGCTCAGACTATCTTTAACATTAGTTTTAATATTGCTTTGTGGCAAGGTCTTTTGTTCGGGAGCCATCTTATTGCCAGTCAGGACATCAAACCATTGTGGCTGAAGCAGGAAAGCAACCATTAAAGCAATAAGGGCAATCAATACACCCAATATGACCTTAAGATAGACTGGAGTTCCTCGTTTAGGTTCTTCCGGAAGAACTTCCGGCTCTTTGTAGAAAGGAGGGGTTTGAACAGGAGGCTGTTGTACCTCTGGCGCAGGAGTGGAGACGATCTGGGCCGGAGCAACAGGTGCCTCCGCAATTTCCTCGTGGACCTGTTCTTCTTCAGGTTCTTCTGAAACCGGAACTACTGGTATCGGAGGTGTAGTTTCAATCTGTCTTTCTTCTTCTGCTTTTGCAATTTCAACGTCCTCATGATAGATTACTTCTTCCGGCAAATTTCCAGGATTTTCCTCTTCTACCGTGTTTTCTGTTATGACTTCTTCAAGAGTAGTAAGAGGATCAGATGTTGTCAGTTTTTCTACCTCTTTAACCTGAGGAAGTCCATAAAAGTCGAAACCCAGCTTGGCCTTAGGATCGGCTTCAAACTGGATCCCATCAGCAGATTTGTGCAATTTACCTAAAGAACTTAAATCGGCTTCTCCATTTTGCTCCAGTTCTTGCTTCAGTTTTGAAATGAACTGGTCACGGTAATGATGCGCGGCGTCTAAGGATATACGATGTTCTTTACTGATATATTCGGATAACAATGCCTCCTCAGTTACTTCCTGCTTAAAAAGCAATACATAACTGGGTGGCAAAAAAGAATGTAACTCAGCATCATACCGTCCCGGGGATTTCTTTTTGAAGAAAGTTCCCAGTTCCGGAAGTCCAACCTCTTTATGGGTTTGAAGGAGCTCTGCTAAGTACAATAATATATCCATTCTGGTAAAAATAAATTTTAATTCTTTATCAACCAATTATTAATTGAAAACCGGCTAGAAAGAATAGGTCAATCCTCCGAAGACATTAACTCCAATGGGCTGATAGTACAAGAATCTGCCATTGGTTGTATTGTTCAGCAAGTTGTTTGCTTTTGCAAAAACAGAGAACTTGTTGTTGATCTTGTAACCAGCACCAACACCCAGGTCTACAAAACCTTTTACGTTTACTGTACTTTCTATATCACGGTCAGGAATTACATAAGGAACAGCAGGTTGCGCAGTGTAAATTTTGGCTTTGCTGTCGTCTTGAATGGCTACTGCTGCATTGAAGCTCAACTTATCGTTAAAGTTATACAACAAGTTAGAACTTACCCTAAGCTGAGGTTTAAACCAGCTTTCTGATTCAGCAGCAGGTTTGTAGTTTTCCAGGTTTACTTTACCTGTCCATTTTAAGCTGTTGCTCACCTGTACAGAGATCTCTCCTTCCAGACCCAGAAGTTTCATATTCCCAAAGTCATAGATTACATCATATTTGTAAGGCGTAGCAAAATTGTTTACAAACAAAGGCATTTGTGAAATTTCCTTGTGGTATACTTTTACTTTGTACCCAAATCCAGGGCCTCCTGTGCCTTTAATACCTGCCGCAAAACTTAGTTTTTCTACAGAATTCTGAATTTCAATATTGCTGTTTAAAAATGGGTTTTCATCAGTTAACTGTTTTAAAGATGTACGGTTAACATCGCCTTTTAACTCTCCAAAAATTTGCAGATAATCTGGAATCAGGGTAAAGTCTGCAGTTACTGCAGGAAAAATCCTGGTTTCAGAGAAGGCTCCAAATTCCTGTACAAAGTTAATTCCGGCATTGATCTTTATGCCATTGGTCTGTAAGCGGATGTAAGGGTTCAATTTAAAAATATTGTTGCCTACGCTGACCAGAAGATCCTGGGTTTTGCCCAGTTCAATAGAAGTAGCCAAACCTAGATTGAAACTGCTGATGCGTTTGTTCAGATAACCATTTAAAACGACGGAGTTTTCTTTTGCATTAAACTTATCGCCCCAGATATAACCGTTTATTTTTGCGGCGTAGCTTAAGGCATTTTCGTCGGTTGTATATTTACTGGCAACTTCACCTTCCGCTTCGAAGAAATTAAAAGCTTGTTTTTCCGGGCTGAGGTTTTGAAAGGAATTATTTGGATCCTGTCCGTAAAAGGCGAGGCCATTTCTCTGGTAATTTAACCTGCCGCTCAAGGTAACCTGATCAAGAATGCTTCTTCCAAAAACACTGAGTTCCTGTTGGTTAAATTTTTGCTCATTTAGCTTCCCTGACTGCGCAAAATGTCTGAAAAAACCTCCTGCTTGCAGGGCTTCATCTCCGCCAAGGTTGATATAGGCCTCTGCCATACTGGTAGAAGCACTACCAAAGCCAGCTTTAAGGTAATTATTCACCAGCTCTGCTTTACGCTCATCTGCCAGTTGTTGTGCCTGCAGTTTGTTGATATCAGAATTGAGTTCCAGTTTACGGTCAGTTAAACCATAATTGAACTTTGCTTTATAAGTTTTTACATCGTTTAAGTCCGGGCTCCGTCTTAATTTTACGGCTTCTGCCAAAACCGGCTTGTACGGTCTTACCACCTCAATCTCTTCTGCAATGGTCTTATCGTCTTTTTTCTTCTCCGTTGTCTTGGTATCCTGGGCCTGCAGGCTAAAAGTTCCTGCAGTAATAAAAAGGGCTGTGGTATATAGTAATTTGCTGAATCTCATGTCTGGTCGCTTATTTAATTTTTTCTAGTTTCGCTTTGGCAGTAGGAACGATATCATCCTTGCCATCGTAATTGTCAATAATACTTAGGAGCGTACTTTTTGCCTGTAGTTTGTCTTTAAGCGCAAGGTAATTATCCGATAACAGGATAAATGCTTTTGCTACCCAATAGTCATAAGAAGGCATATTGTTGATCAGATCAAAGCATGTTTTTTGAGATGTCTTGTAATCACGTTTGGCATATTGAAGTGCGGCCAACGTATATTTTGCCTCCGCAGCAGCCAGCGTTTTGGTTTTGCTGACCACGCTGCTTAAAGATTTGATGGCCATAGTGGTATCTGCTTTTAACAGGTAAGCCTTACCAGCATACAAATCTGAACTGTTTTTTTCTTCCTCCGAAGCTTTGTCAGACTCTTTGATCAACTGCACATATTTAATCACATCATCAGGCATGTTTAAGGCTGCATAAGCTTTTAACAGGTTGTTTAATGCATAGTTGTAATGTACTTTGTAATCGGCAGAGGTTTCCAGTCTTTTTAAATAAACGATGGCTTCATTGTACTTTTTCTGTTTTAAGAAAAGTTCAGAAATACTCACCAGGGAACGCTCTGTATAATCGCTGGTCCAGTCATTCAGAATGTATTCATAATCCGGAACGGCTTCATCACCTCTGTTTAATTTCACCAGAGACTCTGCACGGATAAATTTAGCTTCTTTATCATGAATGGCTTTAGGGAATTTATCGAAGTACGCATTGATGGCTTCGAATGCACCCTGGAAATCACCTTTCAGGTAACGGTTATTGGCTGCCTGGAATACAATATTATCCTGGTCTGCAACGGTATAATTTCCAATAGGAGTGGTATTGGCATAAGAGATAAAGCCATTGGCATCACCTTTATCCATATAGATGTTTTTGATAGACTCTAAAGCTTGTTTGGCTTCTTCAGTACTGCCATATTCGTTGATCACTTTTTTGAAGCTCTCCAGGGCGGCATCATCCTGGTCCTGGTTGTATTGTACCAAACCAATAGTAACTAAAGCCCGTGGCACATAACTGCTGTGTGGGTATTTGCTGATCAAACCAGTTAAATCTGTTTTAGATTTATCCAGATCGCCTTTATTGAAATAGGTATACGCCATCTCAAAACCAGCATCGTCAGCATAGTTGGATCCCGGGAATTGTTTAAGCAGGTCTTGCATTGTTCCGATTTTGGCATCATCCTGACCTTCCAGTCCCTGGATCATTCCTCTTTGGAATAAGGCATAATCTTCTCCGGTTGTTTTACGACTGATGATCTTATTATAGTTCACCAATGCATTATCATAGCTTTTATTAACAAAATACGAATCGGCCAGTCTGATGGTTGCATCGTTAACTGTTTTTTCGTCTTTGTCATTTCCATTTAAAAAGCGTTCAAAATAATTGGCCGCTTTAGAATATTTTTCATCTTCAAAGGCTGCGTAGGCCAGGGCGTAGTTTGCAAAATTGTAAACCTTAGTCTTGTCCGCGTCAGGCATAGCCAGGAAAGCTTCAAATGTTTTAACAGCTTCACCGAATTTGCGCAGCTCATAAGCTGCTTCTGCTCTCCAGTAAGTACTTAAAGCAAGGATCTCCGGATCTTCAGGAAATTTCGCTGAACGCAGGAACATAGACAATGCATTCGGAAATGCACGTTCATTGTAGAATTCCAAACCTCTGAAATAAGTTACTTTCTGGTAGGTTTCTTTAGCTTCGGGCGATTTGTTGGTAATAGGTTCCAGGATATCAATAGCGGCCTGGTAGTTCTTGCTGCTCAACAAGATTTCTCCCAATAAGGTTTTGGCCTCATTGATCTTCTTAGAACCTGGAAACTGTTTCAGGAAATTTTGAGTGGCTTCCAGTGCCTGTTGATTAAATTCCAGTTCGTAACTCAGTTTTGCATAATTGATCCAGGCATCTTCCTGTATAAATTTATCGAAATCAAGCCTTGAGGCCCTGAAGAATGCGCTTCTTGCTTTTTCTTTGTTTTTCAGCTCCAGGAAGGCACGTCCAAGCGTATGCATACCACTTTGCAGATAAACATCATCATTGTTTAATTTTTCAAGTACGGCAACCGATTCCTTGTACTTTTTTAGCTGGAATAAGGAATAACCATACTGGTAAAGGAATAGATTGTTTACGGTTCCGGATTTGTCTTTTGCATAATAATCAGCAAAGTATTTTTCTGCGTTTTTATAATCAGATTTTGAAAAATAAGAAGCCGCAATCAGGCTCAGCATTTCTGCTTCATACTGTTGTTGTGAAGTTTGTAAAACCGGGATGGCGTAGCTGATTACATCGTCGTAACGCTCATCCAGATAATACATGGAGGTAATGTAATAAGGATAACTGGCCTGATAAGTAGGCGAACCTTTTAACTTTTCAAAATTAGCCAGGGCAGTTTTGTATTCCTTATTGATGTAATTGATATAAGCAAAATAATAGATGGCACTCTCTTTATAAGGAGATTCTTCTTTCTTAACCGCTTCAAAAAGAGGTTCTGCTTTTTCAAGATTATTCAGTTCAAAATAGGCGTAACCTTGTTTGAACTGATATTCCACACGCTGTTTCTGAGAAAGGGTAGAAGGATCAGTTTTTTCAAACCATTCCAGCGCTTTTTGATAGTTTTTCTGTGCAAAATAGGACTTGCCAACATGAAAATAAGCAAGCTTTGTATTGGGATTCAGAGGATAATCTTTAATAAAGCTCTGAAATAGATTTTCTGCATCGGCATTGCCCAGCTCCAGGGCACAAACAGCAGCATAGAATTTGGCATTTTCTTTTAACAAAGTGAGTTCTGCATTGCTCTCCTGCTGCGCAGCTGGTTTTAACCTGGATTGTTCTACCAGTTTAAATTGCTGTGCTGCTGCTACATATTTCTCATTGTCAAGTAACTCTAACCCACTTTGGTAATTTTTATTGAGGTTCACTAAAGGACCGAACTGGGCATAGCCTGCGGTAAAGTTTCCTGCTAATAAAAGCGGTATAAAAAGGTATTTTTTCTGCATCGGGTTTCAAATATGGTTGCTGCTAATATAAATATACTATAGCTGCTTATTAACATTAGAAATTAACATGTGTTGATAACACAGTTTAACGTAAACTTGTTAAAATTGGTATAAAAAAGCTTAAAAGGAGTTTAATCCCGTTGAGAAGCAAGGAGATAAAGTACCGCCATTCTTACCGCTACTCCATTTTCTACTTGTTCAAGAATAATAGATTGTTTACTGTCTGCCACATCGCTGGTGATCTCCACGCCTCTGTTGATCGGACCTGGATGCATCACAATAATTTCTTTATCCAGACTGTCCAGAATATGTTTGTTCAGTCCGTACATCATGGCATATTCTCTTAACGAAGGGAAATATTTGATGTCTTGTCTTTCCAGCTGGATACGCAGCATATTTGCCACATCGCACCAGTTCAGTGCTTTTCTCAGGTCATGTTCAATCTTTACCCCAAGGCTACCCATGAATTTAGGGATAAGTGTAGTTGGTCCGCAAACCATGACCTCTGCACCTAATTTCTGAAGGCACAAAATATTGGAAATGGCTACTCTGGAATGCAAAATGTCTCCAACGATCACTACTTTCTTACCAGCAACATCCCCCAGTTTCTGACGAATAGAGAAGGCATCTAATAAGGCCTGTGTGGGGTGTTCATGCGCACCATCTCCCGCGTTTACAATTTGAGCGTTAATATGTTTGCTCAGAAACACACCGGCGCCGGCATAGGGGTGTCTCATGACCACCATGTCCACTTTCATTGCCAGGATGTTATTTACGGTATCAATCAGTGTTTCACCCTTGCTTACAGAAGAGGAGGATGCAGCAAAATTAACCACATCGGCAGATAGCCTTTTTTCGGCAAGTTCAAAGGAAAGTTTAGTCCGGGTGGAGTTTTCGAAAAAGATGTTGGCTATGGTGATGTCGCGCAGAGAAGGTACCCGTTTGATCGGCCTGTTGATGACATCTTTGAAATTGTCTGCAGTTTCGAAAATCAATTCAATATCATTCCGGTTAATATCTTTAATGCCTAAAAGATGTCGGGTTGATAATTTGTCTGCTGCCATTTCTATTTATGTCTTTCTGATAATAAAATTACTTTGTCTTCACCTTCTGTCTCTTTCCAGCTTACTTTAACCAGCTGTGAGTCCAGACTGTCTACCTGTTGACCAATATAATCAGGTTCGATAGGGACGTGTCTGGAAAACCTTCTGTCGATAAGCACCATGAGTTCTACTTTTGCGGGTCTTCCGTAAGCTTGAAGCGCATCCAGCGCAGCGCGAATGGTACGGCCGGTCCAAAGCACATCATCAATTAAGATCACGTTCTGGTCTTCAATAATAAAGTCTATGGTGTTGCTACTGGCCGAAACAATGCCATCTTTCCTTCTGAAATCATCTCTGAAGAAAGTAATGTCAAGATTACCCTTCTTGATAGAAGAAGTCTGGAGAATTTCGGAAAGTTCTTGTTTAACTCGGTCGGCGAAATAACTGCCTCTTGGCTGTATTCCAATTAGAACAGTATTTGAAAAATCAGTATGATTCTCAATTAGCTGATGACAAAGTCGCTTAATTGTGATCTGGAATTTTTTTCCGTCTAGCAGGGTTCGTTTTTGCATTGACTAAAGGATTAGGCAAATATAGAAAATCGAATTGAAATCTGTAATTGCTTTTTCAATTTAATTGTGAATTGATATGGTTTTGACTGTCGGTTCCATGCTAAAAGCTTAACTTTGAGGATGGAGCGGGCAATAATTTTTTTTGATGGTGTTTGTAATTTGTGTAATGCTTCTGTGCAGTTTGTAATCAAGAGAGACGTTAAAGATCATTTTAGATTTTCTGCTTTACAGAATGAGCAAGCAAAAGAGCATTTAAAGGAATTTAAAATTAGTCCTTTAAATTCAAATACGATCCTTCTGCTTGAAAATGGTAAGCTTTATACCCAATCTACAGCAGCTTTGAGAATTACCCGGCAACTCAGTGGCTTATGGCCTTTGTGTTATGGACTGATTGTCATTCCTGCTTTCATAAGAGATGCTGTCTATAAGACGATATCTAAATATCGTTACAAGATCTGGGGACGATCGGAAACTTGTATGATACCTTCCCCAGAACTTAAAACAAAATTTTTATAACTACTGTTCCAGGTATCGTTTACTGTAATTGATGTTCATCAAATCATAGCGTTTAAACTGAGTCTTTAAGCGTCGTTGGAAGTCGCTGAAATTTCTGCTTTCCTTTGGGCTCCACAGGACCTCACTCAAGGCATCCAATCTTGGGAAAAGCATGTAGTTCACTTTCGCTGGATTGGTGATGTATTCAGACCATAAGTTGCCCTGACCTCCCCAGACATATTTGCCTTCAGCAGGAGAAAGTTCTTTTGCGACAGGCTCATAATTGTAAACAACATCCAGTGGTAAATATTTTGCTGCCGTAAGTGAGTCATCCTTGAGGAACTGGCTGTGGTTAAAATACATCATGTTTTCCGGAGTCATGATCACCTTATGTTCTTGTTTGGCTGCTGCTATCCCGCCTTTTTCTCCTCTCCAGCTCATAACTATCGCATTAGGTGCCAGTCCACCATCCAATATCTCATCCCAACCAATAATGTTTTTCCCTTTGCTGTTTACAAATTTTTCTATCCGGTGTATGATATAACTTTGCAGTGCACTTTCGTCTTTCAATTTATTGTCTTTCATGATTTTCTGCGAAAGTGCAGATTGTTTCCACCAGATCTTTGAGCCCTCATCTCCGCCAATATGAATATAAGGAGAGGGGAAAAGCTGCATCACTTCTGTTAGCACATCTTCCAGGAAGCTAAAGGTTTGTTCGGTGGGCTGCAGTACATTATTGAATTTGTTAAATATTCCCCAGGTTTGGGCCACTTCGTACTTTTTAGATGGCTCAGTTCCGAGTTCAGGATAGGCTGCGAGAACGGCCATACTATGTGCGGGCATTTCGATTTCAGGTATAATGGTGATGTAACGTTCCTGGGCGTATTTGATCACCTCTTTGATCTGTTCCTGGGTATAGAAACCACCATATCTGATGTGGTCATTTCCGGTACCCGGATACAGGCCGATAATTGATCCATCCCGCCAGGCGCCCACCTGGGTAAGACGTGGATATTTTTTGATTTCAATCCTCCAGCCGTGATCGTCGGTCAAGTGCCAGTGGAAGTAGTTCATCTTATGCAGGGCGAGGTAGTCAATATATTGCTTTACAAAGGCTACGTCAAAAAAATGTCGGCTGACATCAAGGTGCATACCTCTGTAGCTGAATCTCGGATAGTCCACGATTTCTACAGCTGGAATGGAGAGTCTATTTTCTGCGCTAAGGGGAAGTAGCTGGATCAGTGTTTGCACGCCATAAAAAATACCTTCATCTGTTGAGGCGGAAATGGTAATACCATCTTTCTGTACAGATAAATTATATTGATCCTTATTCGGGTTAACACTTACCGTTCTGATCAGGTTGATCACATTGGTTTTATTTTCATTAGCTGAATACGATGCCGTAGTAGTGGAAATGTTATAATATTTTTGAAGAAAGCCTGCTAAATAAGCAGATGATTTATTCAGTGCAGTATCACTGATTAAAATGGTCGTGCCGCTGGTTAGAGAAAAATTATTTTCCAGAGTGCCCGCTTTTAAGCTTACGGGTTGAGGGATCAGGTTTGGAAGTTGCGCCTGGCTGGCCTGATACAAGAACAGACCAAGTATAAAAGTATAGAGGATCTTCATGATAAATTTAGTTTGATCCCCCAAAATAGCAAAAAAAAAGCATCCCGGTTAAGGGATGCTTTTATATATAAGCTTTAAAGACTATTTAGCTTTGTTTTTGCTCTCTTCACCTTCCATTTGCTCTTTTAATTGAGCAAGTACACCTAAGTCGCCTAATGTTGATTTCTCAACAGAATCTTTAACTTTTTTCACTGCACTAACAGATGCTTTAGCTTCTTTTTTCTTAGTCGCTCTTTCTTCTGCAACAGCTTCAGCTTTAGCCTCTTCCCAGATACGGGCATGAGAAACAACGATACGTTTAGCATCTTTGTTAAACTCAATGATTTTGAAATCATTAGTTTCTTCAGCTTTGATTACAGAACCATCTTCTTTAGCCATATGTTTTGTAGGTACGAAACCTTCAACACCATAAGGTAAAGCAATAACAGCACCTTTATCAGTTACTTTAACAACAGTTCCCTGGTGGATTGAATCCATCGTGAAGATAGTTTCGAAAGTATCCCAAGGGTTTTCTTCTAATTGTTTGTGACCTAAGCTTAATTTGCGGCTTTCTACATCTAATTCAAGAACAACAACATCTAATGTGTCACCAACTTTAGTGAATTCGTTAGGGTGGTTTACTTTTTTAGACCATGAAAGATCAGAGATGTGGATTAATCCATCAATTCCTTCTTCAATTTCAACAAATACACCGAAGTTAGTCATGTTTTTAACAACTGCAGTATGTTTGCTTCCGATAGGATATCTCTCTGCAACATTTTGCCAAGGATCTTGAGTTAATTGTTTAATACCCAAGCTCATTTTACGCTCGTCTCTGTCTAAAGTTAAAACTTCAGCTTCGATTTCATCACCAACTTTCAGGAATTCCTGAGGGCTGCGTAAGTTTTGAGACCATGACATTTCTGACACGTGGATCAAACCTTCTACTCCTGGAATGATTTCTAAGAAAGCACCGTAATCAGCTACAGTAACAATTTTACCTTTAACTTTAGAACCAACAGCTAAGTTAGCATCTAAAGATTCCCAAGGGTGAGGAGTCAATTGTTTTAAACCTAATGCAATACGTTTTTTCTCATCATCGAAGTCAAGAACAACAACGTTGATTTTCTCGTCTAAGCTCAATACTTCTTTTGGATGCTCTATGCGGCCCCAAGAAATATCAGTAATGTGCAGTAAACCGTCAACACCACCTAAGTCAATGAATACACCGAAATCAGTAATGTTTTTAACAGTTCCTTCCAATACCTGACCTTTTTCAAGTTTAGAAACGATTTCAACTTTTTGGCTTTCTAAGTCGTCTTCAATTAAGATTTTATGAGATACAACTACGTTTTTAAACTCGTGGTTGATCTTAACAACTTTGAATTCCATTGTTTTACCCACGTATACATCGTAATCGCGGATAGGTTTAATGTCAATTTGAGAACCAGGTAAGAAAGCTTCAACACCCATGATGTCAACGATAAGACCACCTTTAGTACGGCTTTTAACAAATCCGTTGATGATTCTGTCGTTTTCAAGAGCCTCATTGATAGACTCCCATGATCTTTGGGTTTTAGCTCTTTTACGAGATAAGATTAACTGGCCATTTGCATCTTCAGGTGCTTCAACGAAAACGTCAACTTTATCGCCAATTTTAAGGTCCGGTGTATCACGGAACTCAGAAGTAGACACAAGACCGTCAGATTTAAATCCTACGTTCAATACTACATCTTTATTGTTGATAGACACAACAATACCGCTGATGATTTCACCTTGGTTGATTTGATTGAAAGTATCGGTGTACATATCCTCGAACTTTTTACGGTCCTCGTCAGAATATTTTCCGAAAACTTTGTCGTCTGCATCCCAATCAAAGTCTTGATCTGGGGTAGCTAATGATGATTTGATCTGCTCGATCGACACTGAATCAGCTTCTGACTCAATGGTTTCTTTCTCAGTCAGACGTGCGTCTGCACCTTGCAATTCGGCTTTTTTAGCCTCTAGTTCTTTTTCTGCTACTTGTTTTTTTGCCATTAAAAATTTAATCTCCTTTTCCCGTTAGGGACTGCAAAGATACAAAATAATCTATTATTGAAAATTATTTTTTTATAAATGTTGTTGATTTTGAACTGCTTGTATGTATTTTATATCCCAAATCTCGTTCACCACTCCTGAAAATCATAGTAGAAGGTCTTGTATCCTGCCGATCTGCTTAAATACGGCCAGCCAATCTTTAACCCTGCTGAGCGAAAATTAATGTGAAAAATTGGGAAAAGAGGGGGGAGAATCTTAAATTGGAGGCAACTAAATATTAAGATTAAAGAGATCAGTTATGGCTAAGACGCACGAATATCAAACGAACCTTGTATGGACAGGTAATAAAGGATCAGGAACGATGGACTACCGTTCTTATGACAGAAGCTATGTGATTTCTATTGAACATAAAAATGACATTCATGGCTCATCAGACTCTGCATTTATGGGAGACAGGACAAAGCACAATCCCGAAGACCTGCTGGTTTCATCATTATCTTCCTGTCATATGCTCTGGTATCTCCACCTGTGTTCCCAGAATGATATTATTGTACTGGACTATAAAGATAACGCAGTTGGAAAGATGACCGAGAATGCAGACGGCAGCGGGTATTTTACCGAAGTGATCTTACATCCGGTAGTGACCATCACCGATGAAGGTGCCGTCTCAAAAGCAAATGCTTTGCATGAGCAGGCCAATAAAATGTGTTTCATTGCAAATTCCTGTAATTTTCCAATCCGGCACGAGCCAACCTGTGTGGTAGAAAAAAGTTAAAAGAGATCCGGTATAAAAAAGTAAAGCCGTCCATTTGGACGGCTTTACTTTTTTATAAACTAACTAAGGAGAGCATCTTGACTTTTATTGTTTGTCCCACCAGATTCTGCCTTTGGTATCCTGAGCAGATATTCCATAACTGGCGTCTTTACTCATCATATTTTTGATGGCATCTGCATAATTTGCTGAGTTCAGATTGGAACCTGTACTTAAATCAAGCGAATTTCTTCTTGGTGCCAGTAAATTTTGAGTACCGTCCCATACGCCTTCGAGATAGGCAATAGAAGATCCGTCACCTATATTTCCGTTATTTCCAGGTCTCACATTGGTGAACTGGGGGTATCCTGTCCTTTTCCACATTGCCCAGGATTCTTCAGGCTGCATTAAATAATTTACCCAAGCTTGGGAATAGATACTAGGCAAACCTTTATAAGGAAGGTTTGTTGCAAAATTTCCAATAACAGTTGCAGCTGCATTTGGTACATTCGTGGCCACTGCAGCAGCTTTATAGGCATCAAAAGAAGCTTGTACACCTGCATAAAACCACTGTGAAGCTGTTTTACCCAGGCCGTTTCCACCTTTTTCTGCAATTTCAGCCATCATAAAACAAGTTTCGGCATAAGTCAGATAGGGAGTTCTCATTTTGATGGTGCTTCCGTCAACATAGGCTTCATCATCGTGCATTAAATCTTTTGAAGACCGCGCATCAAAGCCACCGAATCCACCATTTTTAACAAATAAGCGGCTTTGGATAGCAGATAAGAAGCCAAGGGCTTGTGTGCCGCCCGTAACCGTAAAGGTTTTAGAACGATCACCACCAGTGGAGCCATAGCTTACCACATCTGCAGAGGCAGGGAAGGTATGTTTACCCCAATAGCGGACCTTATTTTCAGGCAGAAGTAAGGCAGCTTGTGCCGCTGCATCTCCTTTCTGTTGAACCAGGACATAATTCTTATAGTTCGTTCCAAAATCATTTTGACGGACCATGAAAGCAATTCTGGGATCGTTTGTTGATTTTAAGTATTCAACAAAAGGAAAAGACGCATTGTAAGAGAATAAGATTACATTAATGTCATCCACATTATTGTTCCAGTCTCTGGTCTGGTTATAGCCAAAGGATTCATCGTTTGTGGAAATGATCTTTCCAGCAAAATTTGAGGCAATATCTGTGAGTACTGCAGACAGTTGTGAAGGATCTCTTTTTTCATAACGTTGGGCAATTTTTATGCGCAGTGTATTGGCAAACGCCTGCCACTTGTTGTAATCACCATTATAGAAAAAGTCCTGGTTACCTAAAACAAACTGCCCGGTACTGCTCTTTAGCACGTTGGCAGCATCTTTTAACTGCTGATCAAAAGTTTTATATAAATTGTAATCATAATCGTAAACCGGAAGGGGGTATTGGACATCCTTAAAAGCTTGTGCATAAGGTAAAGCCCCAAAGATATCGGCTACTTTCCAGGCTTGATAAGTATCTACAATAGAACAGATGGCTTTTAAACCCTGATAGGAAGCTTTTTGTGCATCCGGTAAGGCATTGATCTTATCTATAATGCGATGCATGTCCCTGCCGTTTCCATTGTAATAATCATTATAAAATGGAAAACCAGGGTTTGGACCAGTTGGTTTTCCAGGAGTCCAGTAGGCCTTTGACAGGCCATTAGCGTCCACACCGTCAGGAACTACATATTGCATGTAGACCATAGTGGAGCCATATTTTTGAGAGGTATTACCACGTGAGCCTAAATTGAAGTCGTTGGTTGCCCCTGTAAATAAGATTTCGGGACTGGCATCAGGTAATGTGGTTGGATTTGTATTCACATCAATCATTTCCTTTTTACAGGACTGAGTTAATAGTGCCAGCGACATTAATCCTACTATATATTTATGTGTCGTTTTCATGTTCTTAAATTTTTAAAGGGAAATACTTAAATTCACGGAATAGTTTCTGTAAAAAGGAACACCACCTGTGATATAAGGCTTAAACGGATCATTACTTTGAAGAGATTCCGGGTTCTGATCTCCACTCAGCGTTTTATATAAATAACCTATGTTTCTGGCTGAAACACTTAGCTTTGCACCTTTGATGTGAACTTTATTTACCCATTCCGTTGGAAGACGGTAACCTAAAGTGATCTCGCGAAGCATAATCCAGGAATTTTTAGAAACGGATTCATTACCGTTAAGATTGGTACCCCATCCATAGAAGGTATTGTAATATAAAGATGCTTTCCATGGTTCAACAAGTCCCTGGTTATAAGCGTCTCTGAAAGTCATTCCTGCAATGCTTACACCTGGTTTAAGCGGGCTCATTTGTCCTGCATCAAAAACTGCATTAGGAATAACACCATCATATCTTGTTTGACCATTGTAAGAATCTGTTCTAGCCACACCGCCGTGAGCCTGATCACGGAATTGCAGAGAGTTTAATGTGGTTCCCTGACCGGTAGCATAGCTATAGGCTTCAGAATAAACGTATCCACCAAAGCGACCATCTACTTGAGCAAAAAGGCTAAAGTTTTTATACCTTAAAGTCGTACTGATACCACCAACTAAATTGGGTTCTACCTTGCCGATATTGATCCTTTTCTGGCTATCCGAATAATCAGGGCTTACCAGATTGTAATCCTGCATACTGTATTTAACAGATGGGTTTGAATTGGCCTGACGACTTCCTACCTGGATAATTGGAAGCCCTGTTTTTGGATCTATCTTTGATGAAGCCCAGGTTTCAGATGTTAGAACACCAAAATCTCCTCCTTCATAAGCATAGACATTTGCTCCATCATATCCACCACTTAATTCCCATTCTTTTATGCCATTACCAAACTCAACAATTTTGCTCTTATTGTGCGCCATGTTAATGGCAAAATTTAAGTCCCAGTCCTTGTTTTTGATCGGGTTTACATTAACCAAGAGTTCCAAACCTTGATTTTGAATATTCCCTGCATTGATGAAAAGCTTGTTATAACCAGTTTCAAGAACACCAGGAAGGTTGATCAGCTGATTAAAAGTATTGGTTTTGTACCAGGTAAAATCTACATTGACTAATTCTTTAAACAATCCAAAATTGGTACCCAGTTCTATGGATCTTTGTTTTTGAGGTTTTAAGTTTAGATTTGGTTTAATATCTGCATTTACCTGAGTAGCACTAGGAACTGATTGGTTGCCATTATTGATGATTGTGCCAGGAGAATAGCCTGCGCCTGTTGCATAAGCCCCAGCGATACCTGCATTACCTACATAAGCCAGAGATGCTCTTAATCTTCCACTGGATAGCCATGCCGGCATATCACTTTTTAAATGGTCGTAAAAAGAGTAAGATAGATTTACAGAAGGATAAAATACACTATAATTATTGGCTCCCGGAACAGAAGTTGGGTAAGTTAATGTGGAAAGCCAATCATTACGGCCTGTAATTTCCAAGTTTAGATAGTCTTTATAATTCAGGTTTAATACCCCACCCAATCCTATAGTAGAGAGCGAACGCGGAGAGGACAGATAACCAATATAATTATTGCTGCCATCATAATTTTTCACCGCATTTACAGAGTTGCCTAAAAAGAACACATTAGGTACTTTTAGACCACCATCAGTACTGGCGTAGGCAGTTTCTTTAAGCATATTTCCATAGTATTCATTTAATACCCGGAAATCAATATTCAAATCTCCATCCATCACTTTTTTAGCAGCATGAGCCATAAACAATAGGTTATAATCTGTTGTTAAATTGCTGCCGATGGCATACTGACCGCCTACGTTGTTTTTATCATTCCCCAGGTTTTTTGTTTCGCTATGTGTTTTTAAGATATTGATATTTCCTCTTCCGGAAAGATCCAGCCAAGGAGTAACCTGAGCCTTCAGTTGTGCATAACCCAAAAGGGAGTTTTCAGTATTGGTATAGTTGTTCTTGTCAAAAATAGAAAAAGCACTTGTAACGCTGGCTAAATTACCAAAAGCACCTGGTTTAATAGAGTTATCTGCGTTGCGGTAAATGGCCCGCCAATCATTATAGTCCAGGTTTCTTGGTAAGTAGTAGGTGTTAAAAGCAAGGTTTGAACCTCCTCCATAATAATAACGGCTTTGATTGTAGTAGTTTTTAGTCACTGTATTGGCATAATTAACTCCGACTTCAGTGGAAAAAACCTTATTCAGATCGCCCCCTACCTTCAGGTCAAATGCATTTCTTTTAAGGCCGTTATTAGGTAACATCCCCTTGCTTGAATTGTTGGAATAAGACAATCTGTAGTTGAACTTATCGTTGGCACCACTTAAAGCTAAGTTGTTGTTGATATAATTCCCGTTCTGATAAAAAGCTTTCCAGTTATCTGGTTGTGCTACATAAGGTGTTTTCCTGGTTTGGTCATAGATTACAGGGTGCATAGTGCCATCAAATGCGGGGCCCCAGCTTCCCACTGTATTGGCCTGAGTACCATCAGGTGCAAAATTACCTTCCCGGGTAAGTGCGCTACCTTGTCCGTAGGTGTTTTGAAAAGCCATTGGACTCTTATAAATGTTTGAAGTTTGGTAAGTTGAGTTAAATTCAATACCTAAACCCTGGCCAGATTTTCCTTTTTTAGTGGTAATTACGATAGCCCCGTTCAAACCACGTGAACCATATAGGGAAGTTGCGGCAGCTCCTTTTAATACCGTAATGGATTCATAATCGTCCGGGTTTAAGTTTTTCAGCTGTGAACCACCATCCTGATCATCAGCACCTACGATATTGTTCTGAAGTACGTTTCCGTCAATAACGAATATAGGCTGATTGTTGGCTGCATTACTGGTAGAACCCAGTACTTTAGCACCCCTGATCTGGATAAAAGGCGAAGTCTGAACACCCGCAGAACTCATCACATTGATATTAACACCAGCAACCTTACCTTGCAATGCTGTAATCGGGTTAACCGTGTTCGTTCTGGTGAGTTCTTCTCCATCCAGTCGGGTCGCGGCATAGCCCAGATTTTTGTCTAATTTTTTAATACCAAGAGCCCCTTCTACGGTTACTTCATTTAATTCATTACTGCTGGGTTCCATGTCAATATTTATAAGAGAAGCAGAACCTACTGTAATCTCTCTAGGTTTGTATCCTATGTACCTAAACTCCAGGATACTACCTTCAGTTGCAGAAATGGAGAATTTACCCTGCGAATTTGTACTTGTGGAAATACTGGAGTTCTTTACCTTCACATTCACAGCAGGGAGTGGTGTTCCGGTTTCATCTTTTACCGTACCTGTAATGGTCCGGTTGTTCTGGGCATAGAGTCCTGTGCACCAGAATAATGCAGCCAGGCATGGCAGCACTACTTTTAGGAAAAGTTTAGTCATAATTGTTTGGGTTTGGTGAATTATAATGGTTAAAATGTATTTGTGACGAACTCCAAAAAGGGCAATTAGGTAAACTCGCTATGTTCAACAACCAGGTTTGCAGCACCCAGTAGTTCTGCATCATTTGCAATCTCAGATATTTCGATAGTGGTTAAGTCCGCAATTCGCGGTATACAAAATTCATTAATGGCCTGCTGTATAGACGGCAGCAGTATTTTGCCTGCAATGGCCCCTCTGCCACTCATAATGATCGTTTCAGGATTCATCATGTGGATTAAAGTTGCAATACCCTTGCCCAGATGAAAAGATGATTCCGACAGGATGGATACCGCAAGAGGGTCACCGGAACGCGCAGCCTCCAGAAAATGATCAGCCGGATGTTTACTTTCATCCTGTAAAAGCCATCTTAAACTGGATTCTGAACCGGTATTAAGCTCGTTCTGCGCTTTAGTGGCCATCACTAAAAGAGAGGTTTCTACTTCCAGGCAGCCCCTTTTTCCACAGGAGCAGAGGTTATTGCTTTGCGACAAAGGGATATGGCTAAATTCACCAGCAAAACCACTGTGGCCCCTGAAAATCTTTCCATTAATGATCATGCCCAATCCCGTTCCCCAGCCAATATTGATCACCATAGCATCCTGTTTGCCCTTCGCCTTTCCATGTTTAAGCTCAGCCAAGGCAATCAAACTGGAATCATTGTCTATAAATACAGGTAAATCGAGCTGAGCGCTTAGGTAATCCCTTAAATTAGTACCATCAGGTGTTGGAAAGATGGAGTAGTTAGTCCCGGTCTCTATGTTTACAAATCCTGGCATCCCAATTCCTATGCCCAGTATCTTATCCGATGAAAGTCCTGACCCGGCAATACTTTCCCGAATAAAGAGGATTAGTTTTTCAAGCGACTGAGGATCAGAAGAAACCCGAATCTCTACAGACTTCTGTGGTATCACAATATTTCTACCCAGATCATACACTACAAAACGACTGAGCATTTGATCTATAGCAATTGCAACAATAAACTTTTCTTTTCTCCGGTTCAATAAATAAAGAGAAGCTCTTCTTCCACCACTAGAAGGAGCCAGGCCTTCATCAATAATATAATCTTCACTAATAAGCTCATTAACTGCAACCGTTACAATAGGCAAACTCTTTTCCGTTAGGAGACTGATCCTGTTTAAAGGAAGTGCTGAATGAAAGTACAATTGCTTTAGAATTTCCTTCCTCAGTAATGCACCTTTTTTTAGAGCTGCTGACATATTTGGTTTTATCTTAAACCAAACATAATTGATTAATTTATTATTTCAAAACTTTTTATTTTTTTTAATAAGTATCCCTATAGTTTATAATTTATTTATAAACAATCGATTGCCTGCTCTGTGTTTTTGATGTTAATTAATTGATAATGAGTTTTTTATAAAAAATAGTATCCGTTAAATTTTTATAGAAAAAATTGCAATAAAAAGCCTTTGTGGCCTAATTTTATTTTTTAAATAGTTTATATCAGACATAATTATAACTTAGTATTTTAGTTAACTTTTACAAGCCCAACTATTCCGAGGACATAAAAATGCTACCCTACAAAGAACTAAAAGACCAGGAACTCCTTGCCCTGTTAAAGGAGGGAGACAAGGGAGCATATACAGAAATATACAATCGATATAAAAGCCTGCTTCAGGGCCATATTTATAAAAAACTGGGCGATTTTGAAGAAGTTAAAGATGTCTTACAGGAACTTTTTACAAAGCTTTGGACAAAACGAACCGAAATTCCTCTGACACAAGACCTCGCGGCTTATTTATATACCTCTGCAAGAAATAAAATATTTAATATCCTATCCCATAAACAAGTGGAATCCAGATATGTTCAGTCGCTTCAGTATTTCATCAACGAAGACAACTATATTACAGATCTTCTGATAAGAGAAAGAGAATTTGCCCTGATCATACAAAAAGAAATTGACGACTTACCTGAAAAAATGAGGGAAGTATTCGTCCTCAGCAGAAATTCAAGCCTTTCACATAAGGAAATAGCAGAACAACTTCATTTATCACCTCAAACAGTTTCAAAGCAGATCAGTAATGCCTTGAAAATTCTTAAAGTAAAACTGGGGATATTTTTTTATTTTTTATAACATTGATAATCTGTTTGTTATAATTTTTATTCTGTTTATTTAATTTCCATCTACCTGTAAGCCTACCCCTTAGCTGTCTTAGCTTGTATATAAGGGAAATACCATGCAGGAAGACGTTCATAACCTATTAAAAAGATACCTTTCAGGAAATTGCAGCGAAGAACAGCGAGCTTTATTAGAGAGCTGGTATATGAAGTATGAGCAAGCCGAACGAGCTGATGTTAGTGCAGAAGACAAAGAAAAACAACTGGATGAAGTGTGGCAGTTCCTAAATGAGCAGCATCTCTCCTCCCCTAAGTCTGCAAAGTATGTTTTATGGCGAATTGTTGCTGCAGCTGCAGTATTACTTATCGTATTAAGTGTTGGTTTTTATAAGTATAAAGCAGCCTCGCAAATGTCCGAAACTAAACTTTTGGCCAGAACCAAGCCTATTATTCCAGGCCGGAACAAAGCTGTTCTGACCCTGTCTGATGGTAAAAATATTATACTAGACGAAGCTGCTGATGGTCGTATCGCTGATCAATCTGGAGTTACCATTACAAAAACCAAACAAGGAGAAATCATCTATGCTGTAAACAACCATTCGGCCAGCAAAGCAGTGAATCAAATCTCTACTCCAAAAGGAGGCCAATATCAGATTCAGTTGCCAGATGGAACTAAAGTATGGTTAAATTCTGCCTCTTCTTTGCGTTATCCGGCAAGTTTTTCCGGACCGGAAAGAAAGGTAGAACTTTCTGGAGAGGCCTATTTCGAGGTTGCCAAGAATAAAAACATGCCCTTTAAAGTGCTGACAAGAAAACAGGAAATCACCGTATTAGGAACCCATTTTAATGTCAGCAGCTATGAAGATGAAGAAAGTATAAAAACGACCTTACTGGAAGGAAGTGTGAAAGTAAAGATAATGGGGTTAGAAAGTTCAGCGCTGTTGAAACCGGGAGAGCAGTCTGTTTATGAAAAGAACGGTCTCAACGTAGTCAATGCGGATCTTGATGAAGTTATTGCCTGGAAAAACGGATATTTCTTATTTCAGGATGAAGATATCCATGCCGTTATGAGAAAAGTTGCCCGCTGGTACGACATAGAGGTGGTGTACCAGGGCAATCTGAGCCGGAAGCATATAGGAGGATCGGTATCCAAATCAAAAAATCTGAATGATGTTTTGATGATACTAAAGGCAACCGACGAGGTGAATTTTAGAATAGAAGGAAGGAGGGTTACAGTTATGCCTTAATGCTTTAAAGGCCTGTAATTAAAAAGACCAGAGGCGTTTGAGCCGCCTCTGATCAATATTGGGTTACAGGCAATCTATTTTCTATCGAGAGAAGTAAATTATCCATTAACCAGGAAGGGTAGCGGCATGTATATGCTGTGTCCCAACCAAATCAACCCAAACTAACCAAATGTATGAAATTTTAACTTTTAATTTCTACGGTCATTGCCGTATGAAACGTAAAATTCTATTGACCATGAAACTTACAGTGATACTGCTGTTATCATTTACTTTCCAGGTGGTGGCAAATGGCTTTGCCCAGAATAGAATTACAATGACAGAAAAAAATGTTTCTCTTAAAAAGGTATTAAAGGAAATCAGCAGGCAAAGTGGTTACGACCTCGTTTTTGTCTCCGATGCTCTGCAATATGCTAAACCAGTTACTATTCAGGTTAAAGAAGTGAGCCTGGAGCAGGCACTGGAACTGAGCTTCAGGAATCAGCCTTTAATTGTCTATGACATCAAAGGCAAGGCTGTGATTGTAAAAGACAGGAAGATCAGTGCCGATAAATCAAATCCAATGTTGGTCCTCCCAGTCGATATTAAAGGAAAAGTTCTGGATGAGACAGGACAAGGAATTCCGGGGGCGAGTATTAAAGTTAAAGGGAGCCATAAAGGAACAATTACAGATCCTAACGGGCAATTTAGTTTGACGGGAATTGATGAAAATGCAATTCTGCTGGTGTCCTATGTAGGCTATGTGAGCAAAGAAGTTAAAATTACAGGAAAGGGGCCATTAACCATTAATTTAACCGCAGAATCCGGTCAACTGAATGAGGTGGTTGTAGTAGGCTACGGCACCCAAAAGAAAATAAACCTCACCGGATCTGTATCTGTAGTAAAGGGAGAAGATCTGGAGAACCGGCCTGTTACTAATGCTACTCAAAGCTTACAGGGGATTGCGCCAGGTTTAAATGTATCTGTTGGAGGGAATACCAAGCCAGGGCAAAGCTTTAACTTAAACATACGCGGGGCAGGAAACCTCAATGGGGGAGACAGTCCCTTTGTACTCGTAGATGGCTTGGCCATGTCTCTATCAGATGTCAATCCAAATGACATCGAATCCATTTCGATACTGAAAGATGCAGCAGCTTCAGCAATATATGGCGCAAGAGCCCCTTATGGTGTTATACTGGTCACTACAAAAAAAGGAACAGCAGATAAAACCACCATATCCTATTCCAACAATATAGGATTCACCTCTCCGGTAAAATTGCCCGAAATGGCCAATTCTTATGAATTTGCTAAATATTTTAATGCAGCAACATTCAATGCCACCGGAAGCAAACAGTATTCTGATGATAAACTGGCCTTACTCCAGCAATATGTGAATAACCCTGCGGGAATGAATATTTTCCCAGAGGTAACAGATAACTATTATTCCAATTGGGAAAACTCTGCAAATGGTGTGGCCAATACCAATTGGTTTGATTTCCATTATAAGCCTTATGCAATGCGTCAATCGCACAATCTGAGCACGAGCGGCGGTAACAAAAACACCCAGTATTTTATATCGGGGGCTTACTATAAAGAAGGCGGAAGTTTACGCTATGCAGATATTAACTATAAACGTTATAACCTGAATGCCAGCATCAGTTCCCAACTCAACAGTTGGATCAAGTTGAAACTAAACACCAAATTCACACAGTCTGATTACGTCTCTCCCTTTTCCGGTTTCGAAGGCCTGTTTTTTCACAACCTGGCCAGGATGCGGCCAAATGTTTCCCCATATGACCTCAACGGTAACTTTTCGGAAATGTCTATGGTGCCCTACCTGCAATCGGGCTCAAAAGATGAAACCAAGAGTTACACACTGGCCATTTTACCCGGACTAGAACTGGAACCTGTAAAAAACTGGAAGATCATGGCAGATTTTAACCTTCTGCGGACCAATACCAATGAGGATGTTTTGAAATTGCCCGGCCTGATCTATGGTATGGATGGAACACCTAAATATGTCAACAGGTCAGAGTACGGTATTCCAATTCTTGGCGGTTATACGAGAAATATGAATGCAACCAATTATTTTTCGCCAAACGTGTACACATCTTATAGCTATGTTTTAAATCATGACCATACTTTCAATGCCATGTTTGGTTTTCAGCAGGAGCTCAATGAGTACAGCGCTCTTTCTTCTTCTACTCAGGATTTAATCAGTGCCTCCCGTCCCGGACTTTCTCTTGCTACTGGTAGTCAAACGACTTTGGAAAACAGAACGCACTGGGGAACCAGAGGCTTTTTCGGACGACTGAACTACAACTATAAAAACAAATATTTAGTAGAAGTAAACGGTCGGTACGATGGTTCCTCCCGATTTGCAGCCGATAGCCGCTGGGGATTTTTTCCCTCCGTGTCTTTAGGCTATAACCTGGCAGGCGAAAAATTTATGGAAGGCATAAAAGATCAGATCAGTTTATTGAAAATCAGAGGATCTTACGGGCTTTTAGGCAATCAATCTGGCGCCGGATTATATTCTTATGCCCAGACTATGAATGTCACCATTCCGGGGCCTTCCGGAGCAGGAGGTCAATGGTATTTCCAGAATGGAAGAGAAGGTTATATTGCCGCACCTGCACCCTTCAATCCCGGAGTAACCTGGGAAAAAGTTCAGATGGCAAATTTAGGTCTGGACTTCGAAGTGTTAAAAAGTCATTTAACCGGAAGTATTGATGTTTTTCAGAGAAATACCCGCGATATGCTTGGTCCTTCACTGGATATCGCGGATATGTATGGCGGTATACCGCCATTAAGCAACAATGCAAATTTAAGAACCAATGGATGGGAATTGTCTTTAACCTGGAAAGATCAGCTGGAAAATGGAATCCGGTACTCCATAGGAGCCATGTTGTCTGATAACAAATCTGTTGTCACCAAATACCAAAATCCAACAAACAGCAATCCGTCAAACACCTGGTATGAAGGTAAAAATGTTGGAGAAATTTGGGGATATCGTACTTCAGGATTGATTCAGAACGCAGATCAGGCAGCCGCATTTAATAAAATGAACCATTCCTATCTGTCCTCTTCAGCCTGGGTGCCTGGAGACGTAAACTATAGAGATTTAAATGGAGACAACAAGATCGATATCGGCAATAATGTGCTCGGCAACATGGGCGATTTAAGCATTATAGGAAATACGACTCCACGATACGCTTATTCTTTTAACGGCGCAGTAGAGTGGAAAGGTTTCTCCGTATCGTTTCTTTTCCAAGGCATAGGAAAAATGAATTATGCCCCTAAGCCAGGTGATGTCTATTTTTGGGGAGCTGGCGCATTGGCCCAGGTTACTGTATTTAACCAGCATCTGGATTATTGGACACCCCAAAATCCAGGAGCCTATTATCCCAACCCTTATGCAGCTCCCGCAGGATCAATCAGTACTTATATCAATAAAACACAGCAGGTGTCAGACCAGTACTTACAGAATGCAGCTTATCTGAGGCTTAAAAATGCGACGATAAATTATGCTTTGCCATCCTCTTTGATTAAAAAGATCAGGCTTTCCAAAGTGAATATTTTCATCACCGGAGAAAATTTATTCACAATAACCAAGCTTGCTAAAATGCTGGACCCTGAAACAGTAGCTGCTGCAGTTGACCCAGGGAAAAGCTATGCTCAAAACGTTACCGCAGGAGGAGAGCCAGGAAAGATCTATCCCCTTAGTAAAGTCTATTCTATAGGAGTTAATGTTGGATTTTAAATGATGATGAAAATGAAAGTAAATACCATAAAAATAGTTGCCCTCATAGGCATAGCTCTTGGATTATCTGCTTGTAAAAAGAACTTCCTGGACCTTCAGCCCCTGGATTCCTTAAGCACCACCAACAGCCTTTCTTCAACAAATGAATTGAAGATGTACGTGAACCAATTTTATCAGAATGTATTTCCAGGCCAACCCACAGGGGTTGGAGGAAGTGGAATAGCCTTTAACGATGCTGGTACAGATAACATGATCTTTTCTTCTATCAATGCCCGGACCAGTGGCTTATCTTCTCTAAGTGATACCACATCGATTAGAGAGTACAGAACAATAAGATCAATTAACTACTTTTTTGAAAATTACAGGCATGCAACCGGGCAGGCTTCTGAGATCAATAAATACGTTGGGGAAGCCCGTTTTTTTCGGGCTTATGTCTATTTTAATATGGTTAGAAAATATGGTGGCGTTACCTGGATAAATAAAGTACTTCCCGCCGACCAGGAAGTTATGGCTGTAAGACGGGATTCCAGAACTTTGGTTGTAGACTCTATACTCGCCGACCTGGATAAAGCCATAGACCTCTTGCCCGTTGCATCCAATAGTGCTTCCATGCGAGTACACAAAGATGTTGCCCTGGCCTTCAAATCCCGTGTGGCCTTGTATGAAGGCTCCTGGGAAAAGTATCATAAGACAAAGAACGACGCCTTTTTTGTAAAGGACATCACCGATGATAAAATAAAGACTTATTATGAGAAGGCAAGAGATGCAGCAGCAACTGTAATCAATAGTTCCCGCTGGTCAGTATATTCAACAGGAAAACCCTTACAAGATTATGGAAACCTATTTGTTACCACAGATCTTTCAACCAATTCCGAAGTGTTGTTGTGGAAGAAATACAACACCAATGACAATATAGGGCATAGCATTAGCAAATATACCTCAACCGATGGTGCAGATATGGGGCTTACCTTATCTTTAGTGGATGATTATCTGACCAGGGACGGACGTCCTTTCACCGGGAATGAGCGCAAGCAGGCGCAAGCCGTTTACGGCAAGGAACTTAGTGCGGACCTCAGAGATCCGCGATTAAGCCAAACTGTCGCTATGCCAGGCCAGCCTTTAAAACCAGGTGTGAATGTACCGGCTTACCCACCTATTAATCAAACTGGGTTCAACAGAAGTACCACAGGTTTTCCCTTGTATAAATTCCTCGAATACAACAACGCATCGGCTGTTTCCGACGATTTCAAAAGTATGGCCCCTGCAATTGCTTTCAGGTACGCCGAGGTTTTGCTAAATTATGCTGAGGCTCTAGCTGAACTTGGAGGCGATCCGATTGTTATTGCCAATGCCTTAAACCCACTCCGATTAAGAGCAGGTATGCCTTCGGTAGATGTCAACAAAGAATACAATACAGATCCGTCTTATCCATTCTATTCTTTAAGCCCGGTTATTCAATGTGTAAGAAGAGAAAGAAGAGTGGAACTGGCAGCAGAAGGGATGCGATTGGATGATATTTTACGTTGGGCTGCGGCCGACATTCTGCTGGCTGGAAAGCGGCCGCTAGGGGCACTTTTTGTTGGTAGTGATATGGCAAGCCAAAACACAAGTGCCGGCTTTTATGGGTCCTCTTTGTTGTACTACGATACCGCGCCTTCGGGAAAATCAGTAAATCTATACCTTACTGGAGTTCAGGGTGACGCTTTACGATATATTGACCCCTATAAGAATTTATTGCCGGGTGGCTACGGTTTTAACCTTGGAAGAGATTATTTAGTTCCGATTCAACAAAGAATGCTTCAACTGACAGGCGGAAACTGGAGCCAAAATCCAGGATGGTAACACAAACTAAATTGTATAAAGAAATGCGTATCAATAAAAATAACTTAGGGCTCTTATCATTCATGTTCTGTTTTTTGGTCTTGATTTCCTGTAAAAAACAGGATTTACCAGCTAAACCGGAATCATCAGCCTTTTCAGCAGTACTGGAAAGTAATTCGGTTGTCCCCGCTGCAGGAGGAACAGTGAACATTTTGATCAGCACCCAAACAGATGGCTGGTGGATCAGTAATCTATCGGCCAATTGGGCAACAGTTAACCGGACCTATGGTTCCGGAAATTTTAAATTGCCAGTAACTGTAAAAGCAAATACATCCGGTGTCAAAAGAAGTGTAAATTTACAAGTCAATCCCACCTTCAATCTTCCGGTGGTGAACCTTACCATTAACCAGGACAATTAAAACAGATGAAGAAATTATTTGCATTACTATTACTTTTCTGCGGGTTTAAAACCTACGCCCAGCAGGAAAAACCCAACGTGGTCATCATCATCTCTGATGACCACGCTTACCAGGCCATTAGTGCATATGGGAGTAAGTTGATGTCGACGCCAGGTATTGACCGGATTGCCAAAGAGGGTGTTCGCTTTGACAAAGGCTATGTAACCAATTCCATTTGCGGACCTAGCCGGGCAGTAATCCTTACCGGAAAGTATAGCCACAAAAATGGCTTCAAAGACAATGAACACTCCCGCTTTGACGGAAGCCAGGATTCTTTTATCAAACAACTTGGAAAAGGAGGGTACCAGACCGCCTGGATAGGAAAGTGGCATTTGGAAAGTGAGCCCCAGGGCTTTAGTTACTGGCAGGTGCTACCCGACCAGGGGCAGTACTATAATCCTGATTTCATCATGCAGGATGGAAGCCGGAAAAGAGTGGAGGGATATGTTTCCAATGTGATTGAAGATGCTGCCGAAAACTGGCTGGACAAACGGGATCCATCCAAACCTTTCTGCCTGGTGATCGGGCACAAAGCAACGCACCGTGTTTGGTTACCGGATACCGCCGATATGGGGATGTTCAACAAGACAACTTTTCCTTTGCCTCATAATTTTTATGACGATTACCAGGGCAGGGAAGCCGCTAAAGTACAAGATATGAGCATTGCCAAAACCATGATCATGGGCTATGACCTGAAAATGTTTGGTTCAGAAGGTGCTGCAGACAAGGATGGGAATATCAAAAGAATGAATACCGCACAAAGAGCTAGATTTGATCGGTATTACCTGCCTATAGAGGCTGATTTGAAATCAAAGAACCTTTCAGGTAAAGCGCTTACAGAATGGAAGTATCAGCATTATATGCAGGACTATTTAAGTACGGCTGCCTCTCTGGACAGAAATATCGCACGAACTTTGGATTATCTGGATAAACATCATCTGGCCAAAAATACCATTGTCATTTACATGTCTGACCAGGGCTTTTATCTGGGCGAACATGGATGGTTTGATAAACGGTTTATTTATGAAGAATCTTTCCGTACCCCAATGATGATGCGTTATCCAGGAGTTATAAAGCCGGGTAGCGTATCCAATAATTTTGTGATGAACTTAGATATTGCACCTACCATTCTGGAAGCTGCGGGGGTTCCTATCCCAGGAGATATGCAAGGTAAATCCATGCTGCCCGTATTGAAGGATAAAAAAATCAAAGGCCGTGAATACTTGTATTACCACTACTATGAAAATGGGGAACATTCGGTTTCTCCTCATTTCGGTATCAGGAATAAAAGGTACAAACTCATACGTTTCTATAAAAGAGTGGAGTCATGGGAGCTTTATGATCTGATGAAAGATCCTAATGAGGTTCATAATATTTATGGCGAAAAGAACTATCAAAAGATTACAGATCAGATGAAAAAGGAGCTCAACAAACAAATTGAGCAGTATGACGATCAGGATGCAAAAAAGATAGTAGAGAATGGAATTTAGAGGAAAATTCTGTACAACTGCTTCAAGACTGACGATATCAGGCGGCTGAAGAAGCCGCAGATCTCTGAGGTCTTTCCGCAGCGTACGAGAATTTTCCTTAGCAAATTGCAGAGGGAGGGGACCAAGCATGGTGCAGAAGAGACCGGTATGGTGTAGTGGTTCAGGTAGAGTAAAAAGGGAAGGCGTTTATATTCCGGCCGGAGTAAGTCCGGTGTGAGTCCGGAGTAAGTCCGGGTTTTTGTAGGAAAACCCGGACTTATGTTGCTCTAATTCTTTAGTAATTCAGGAGTTAGTATAAGCCGGGACTGGAACATGTAAATTCCGTTCAAATACTTAATTGTTTCTGAAAACAAACGTTTGTGTGGATTTATAAGGGTTAAAAATATATTGCCTTGAATATTCTCCTTTAATTTAAGGTAAATGAAACCTGAATGCATGAAATCATGCACAAGTATGTCTTAAACCAAACAAGAACGATTACATGAACAAGTCAAAATTTTTAAGTTTGATGGTTTTGACCCTGGGGCCAGCAATCCTCAGGGCACAAAATCTGCCATCTGAACTTCAGACTCCGGAAGTGGTATCCGTAAACCGTATGCCCATGCGTGCGGAAGCTTATGCTTATGAGAGCAAGGCGCTCGCGGAGAAAAGGGAAAAAGAAAAGTCTGCCTACTTTATGTCTTTAAACGGGGCCTGGAAATTCAATTGGGTGCAGGATCCTTCCAAGCGCCCAATTGATTTTTATAAAACAGATTATAACGATGCCGGCTGGAAAGATTTCAAGGTACCGGCCAATTGGGAAACCAATGGTTATGGTTTGCCCATTTATGTGAATCAACCTTATGAATTTACTGGTCAAAGAAAAAGAGGAGCACGGTTAAATCCACCTTTTGATATTCCGGAAAATAACAACCCGGTAGGATCCTATCGTAAAAAAATTACCATTCCTTCAAACTGGGATGGCCGGCAGGTGTTCATTCACCTCGGCGCAGTGAAATCTGCTTTTTATATCTGGGTTAATGGCAAGAAAGTAGGTTATAGTGAGGATAGTAAACTCGCTGCTGAATTTGACATCACCAAATATGTGAAACCTGGAGAAAATCTTGTAGCCCTGGAGGTTTACCGCTGGAGCGATGGCAGCTACCTGGAATGCCAGGATATGTGGCGGATTTCAGGAATAGAAAGAGATGTATACCTCTATTCTACACCTAAACTGGATGTGAACGATTTTAGGGTGAACTCTACCCTTGATCCAAGCTACACCAATGGTTTGCTGGATGTAGAAGTAAAAGTAAACGACTACCGGATGGATCAAAATACCAACCACAGTAAAGCAGATGTTTTTTCTGTTGAACTGGAGTTGGCGGATGCTAATGGTACTTCACTTTGGAAAGATGCCTCACCGGCCAGGGAAGTGTTGGGCAATTACCATACTGAAGTTCGTTTTAAGAAAGAAATACCTGGTGTAAAGGCATGGTCTGCAGAGATTCCTTATCTGTATACCTTGTATATCACCTTGAAAAACAATAAAAATGAAGTGCTGGAGGTTGTTCCGCAAAAGGTAGGCTTTAGAAGTATTGAAATTAAAGGAAGTGACTTTTTAGTCAACGGTAAGCGTATATTTCTAAAAGGAGTGAACAGGCATGAGCACAATGCCACACAAGGACATACCCTTACCCATGCGGATATGCGCAAGGATATGGAAATGATGAAAAAGCTCAATGTCAATGCAGTTAGGCATTCTCATTATCCGCCCGATCCTTATTGGATGGAGCTTTGCAATGAGTATGGATTATATGTTATAGACGAGGCGAATATCGAATCGCACGGAAGAGGCTATGACCTTGCTTATACTTTTGCAAACGATAAGCAATGGCGTAATGCACATTTTGAACGGATTACCCGCATGTACCAACGGGATAAAAACCAACCTTCTGTGGTAACCTGGTCTTTAGGAAATGAAGCCGGAAACGGGATCAATATGTATGAGGCTTACGAATGGCTTAAAAAGACCGATGCAACCCGGCCTGTACAGTACGAACGTGCAGAGGAGGACTTTAATACAGATATGATTGTTCCTCAATATCCGGACCCTCAATGGTTGGTTCAATATTCAAATAGTAAAGAAACCCGGCCCCTGATCATGAGTGAATTTGCCCATATTATGGGAAATAGTCTGGGGAATTATGATGAATACTGGGAGGCCATTGAAAATCACCCTAAACTCCAGGGAGGCTTTATCTGGGAGTGGATAGACCAGGGGATTGATACGGTAAAAAATGGCAAAAGAATATTGGCTTATGGAGGAGACTTTCCTCTTGAAGGGCCGGTAGATCAGAATTTTAGTGACAACAATTTTTGTGTAAAGGGGGTAGTCACAGCGCACCGCGAACTGACTCCAATGGCTGTGCAGGTGAAAAAGACACACCAGTTCATCAAAACCAAATATTTAGGCGACGATAAGATCAGCATCAACAACAGCTTTTTTTTCAGAAATATTAATAATGTTCAACTCAACTGGGAAATCACTGAAAATGGCCGGATAACAGAAAAGGGAAGCATTTCCAGCCTGGATATTGCACCACGCCAAAGTCTTACACTTTCTCTTCCTGTCAAAACAAAGAAACAAGCCGGTAAAGAATACTTTCTGAACGTACATTACGTGCTTAAGCAAGCAGAACCTTTTCTGGAAAAGGGATATGAAGTTGCCTATGATCAGTTCGCCCTTCAAACAGCTGAATCTTCTTCTTTAGTATCCGTACCCTCTAAAAGTGTGTTGCAGCTTGACCAGACTGAATCGGCCTATACCCTTAAGGGTAAGAGCTTCCAGGTAGTGTTTGACAGAACGAACGGATTGTTGAAAAACTATGTTTACAAAGGAGATCTCTTATTGCAGAATGGCCCTGAGCCGGCATTTTGGCGCGCACCTACTGATAATGATATCGGTGCCGGATTCAATAAAGATTTGCGCAAATGGCGTACCGCTTACAAGGAAGGGAAGTTATTGTCTGCACAGGCGGTTTTAAATAGCGACGGAAGTTATACGGTAAGTTTTAAAAAGGAGCTTATGGGAGGTGAAGCGATTCAGGAACAGCAGATCACTATTTATGGAGATGGCACATTAAAAACAGACTTGCATTTTAAAGCCGTTAAAGGGAAATATCCGCTTTTATTAAGAGCAGGGACAAATCTGGAACTGGATAAACAATACAGCAACATTAGCTTTTATGGCAGAGGACCATGGGAAAATTATGCAGACAGGAAAAGTGCTTCTTTAATTGGTGTATATAACCAAAAGCTCAAAGACCAGTACTTCCCTTATGCCCGTCCTCAGGAAAGCGGCAATAAAACAGATGTTAGATGGCTGAGTATAACCAATGCCAAAGGTAGAGGGATTCAAATTCTTCATCTGGATAATTTGTTGAGCGTTTCAGCATTGCCTTATAGCCTTGATGATTTAGACCCTGAGCAAGACAAAAAACAATACCATTCTGGTGAACTGGTAATGAAAGATAAAGCTTATCTCCACATAGATCTAAACCAATCCGGAGTTCAGGGAATAGATAGTTGGGGAGCACAACCCCTAAAGGAATACAGAATTCCTTTTGCAGATTACAATTATAGTTACTGGATCAAACCAATATAGCTATATTAAGCATATACACACCTATCAATAGATCTATATCTAAATACAAATAGATTTATTGATAGGTGTGCTTTATAATATATAATCTATTTTTTTTCAATAGATGTTTGAATTGGATTTTTTTTTATTTTTACGCAATCGTTTTCGTAGATCATCTAATAAGTTCGTTTTTAATCAAATAAATGCGCTTAGAACTTGAAATGAACCAAATAGACAATTAAATCAAATGAATTTGTGCTGTAAAGCAAGATGTTTTAAGCTGAGGAAGCAGATCATCTGAAAAAGCTTGATTTATAAGGTTCTATAGGTTTTATTCCGCAAACGTTTGCGTGGAGTTAAGAAGATCTGGGAAGCTATTATTTAATAATTTTCATCTGTTCCAGCAGTAGATTTTTGCCGGTGAACCGGGTAAGGAACAGATCATACAAATGTTAGAATATGATACGAAAAGTAAATTTGCAAAAAGAACTCATTAAGGATGTCGACGAATTTTCTGTGCTAACCAGGAACGCACTGATCAATGCTGGAATTGTGAAAGTACCAGATCTGTCATTCCTTCATCCTAAAGACTTAAATGTAATTAAAGGAATAGGTGCCCAGGGCAGGAAAACTGTCCTTGACTTTTGTGCACGAAAATCCATCGTTTTTAATACCGTAAGTTATCTGATCAAGGGTAAAAACTGGAGGTAAATACAATAGCTGTTTAAATACGCATTATTCCTTCATTTGCCGGGGAGACTTTTTTATAAGGATGGTTCAAAAACTGAAGAACCATATCGTACCAGTCTTTACCACCAACGCCATGCCCTCTGTTGATAAACATAAAACTTTGTCCGTTGGGCATATAATGGTTTATTCTTTGAATATAGATTGGCCGACAGTTCGGGTCCATCTCTCCGTCACCAAGCAGAATCGGTTTTAGAGAATAGTAAGGCTCTTTGGTTGTTGCTTTAACGGGAGGAACCTTCCAGCAATCACACATACTCTTGATTACATCATTAATACGGTAGCCCGTTAAATAAGGGTATATGCTATAGATCTGCTGGACCACTTCTTCGCTGTGATAGCTGCTTTGATCTGCACAATAGGCCGAAATTCGCATGCCATCCGGAGCCTGATTCTTACGAAAGAGATCATCAAGAAAGGTTTGAATGTACATCTGGTGATGGCCTCTGATCATCTCGGTTAGCATAAAAGCGACCTCTTTCCTTCGCATGTTGTTAGACATGGCATTCATAATTTCTGCCAGCAACTCGTTTTTTGTATAAGCTATCTTAACCGAGTCGGTTGTTCCTTTTTCAAGATAGGACTGGTAAAATGTTTTGTTGGCGATGCCATTAAAGTAATCCAGGAACCGTTGTTTAAGATTTCCATATAATTGTCTGTCTGTAGAATCCTGTTCGACATGACGAAATAAAACATTTAGCGCCTCGTTAAAATTAACTGGCTCATCCTCATCAATGGGTGTGAAAATTGGCAATGGAGAATCAAGTACAAGCGACCTGATCCGTGTTGGGGCTTTCTTTAATACAGCTGTCATGAGCCCACCGCTGTAGGAAGCACCGTATAAATTGACAGAATCAATTTTAAGAACGGTCAGTAAATCATGAATGTCGCTAACCGTTTCATCGGTATTGTATCCGGAAAGGTCAATTCCTTTGGCCTCAAGGGTCTGTTTGTATTTTTTCAGACCAACCAGTACCATGCTGTCTTTATTGAGGTTTTTGCGATAGGACTCTTTAATAGCAAGATCCAGATCAAATGCCCTTAAATGAGGTATCGCATAGCGTGTGCCGCGTTGTTCAAAAGCAATGCAATCACGATCTTTGATGATTTCACTTTTTGTTGCACCAATAGCCCAGGATAAAGAGCTCCCTCCCGGACCGCCGGCTGTGAATAATAAGGGATCTTTTCTTTTATCAGGGTTCTTACTCTCCACCACAATAAAAGGTAGTTTGATCATTCGGGATGATTTCTTCGACCTGTTTTCCGGAACAATAAGGTAACCGCATATGGTTTTAAAACTGCTGTCTATCTTCTCAAAGGGTGTTGAAAAAGATAATTTAAGCGAAGCAGGTGCGGTCTTTACAAAATTGCTGTCCATCAGAAACCGGCAATTGCAAGGTTCTATCTTTGGTACATATCTTTTCTGGCCAATCGCGCTGCTGGCCAGGCAATACATAAGCAAATGCAGGATGAATATTTTTTTCATAACTATTTAAGCCATTAGACGTTAAGTTATAAAAATTGTTGCATCGCAATTGTGTATTTTTGATAGGCTCTTGTAAAATGCCGGAAACCTATTGATCAAACTACCGGCTTTCTTGCTTTACGATAAGCGGATGGACTTGCTCCTTTGTACTTTTTAAAAATTCTGTTCAAATGGCTTTCATCTGTAAAATTGAATTCTCTGGCAATTTCACCGATACGAAATTCGCTATGCAGCAGCCTGTTTTCAATCAGCTTTAATTTATACTGAGTCACGTAGTCCTGCAGGGTCTCATTGGCATGTTTTTTAAAATAGCGGCCCAGATAAGATTCCGAAATCCCAAACGATGCACCCAGGTGTTCTGCAGTGAGCTTTTCAGGCGTATATATATTACTTTGTATATATTCCAAAATTTCAAGTGCCTTCTCTTCCGATTGCTCATTAATTTTTTCAGGTAGAGATTTTGCGATATTTCTGGCCACAACTACGATCAGCGTGTTCACCAGCTGACGGATGAGCTCTTTATTGTACAGATCCCGGTTAACGTATTCACGTATGATTGCATTGATCATCGGTTCTACCAATGTTTTATCTACCTGATTTTTGAGTATGCAGCCAGGCTGATGATTGGCATGCTGCAATATAAACTCCAGTTTCTGGATATTATCTTGAGGCAAGACATTATTCCTGATATAAATATTGTTAAACCGTATGAACAGAAACTGGGTAGTTTCTTCAATGTCAAAAGAATGGCAGTCGTCTGGTGTGATCAGAAACATATGCCCCTTATGGTAAGAAAATTTATTTTTATTAATACATTGTTGTCCGGTACCCGAAACAATATAAACCAATTCAAAGAAGGTATGTTCATGGGCCTTTTTGGGGCACTCATTCAGTTCTTTAAAAACGATCTCGAAGGGTTCATATAAACTTTCCTTATGCATGGTGTAAAATTACTGATTTAACGAATAGATGTACAAATGGATTTGTAAAAACGCTGCTAATTTTGACGTATAAAACAGAATACAATGAAAGCAATAATTTTAAAAGAATTTGGATCCACAGATCAATTACAACTGCAAGAACTGCAGACCCCGGAAATAAAAGATCAGGAAGTATTGGTAAAGGTTAAAGCCATCAGCATTAATCCAGTGGATATAAAGACCCGCGAAGGAAAAGGAGTAGCAGGAAAGATCAAGGATGAAAACCCGATGATCCTTGGCTGGGACATCTCTGGAATTGTGGAGGCGTCCAAATCTGAAGAATTTAAAACGGGCGATGAAGTATTTGGAATGGTCAACTTTCCCGGCCATGGTAAAGCCTACGCAGAATATGTAGCTGCACCTGCAAATCAACTGGCTTTAAAACCCGTGAAGACCAGTCATTCTGATGCAGCAGCAGCTACACTAGCCGCTTTAACAGCCTGGCAGGTGCTGGTAGATCATGCTAAAATTAAAGCCGGAGACCGCGTTTTGATCCATGCAGCAGCGGGAGGAGTTGGGCATTACGCCGTGCAGATTGCCAAACACCTTGGTGCATACGTAATTGGAACATCCTCTGCAGCAAAAAAGCAATTTGTACTGAGCCTGGGTGCCGATGAGCATATCGACTATACAGCAGGTCCTCTGGAGCAATTTATAAGTCATGTTGATTTTGTGCTGGATGCCATAGGAGGCGAAAATATTGACAAATCTTTAAAAGTTATTAAAAAAGGCGGCACCATCATCAGTATCCCCTCCGGATTGAGGGAAGCTGTTGCGGAAAAAGCAAAAGCAATGGGGATCAATGGATATTTTACCATGGTGGAATCGAGCGGACACAACATGCAGCAAATTGCCAGACTGCTGGAAAATGGAACACTGAAGTCTCATGTCTCCCAGCTCTTTGATTTTGAACAAATGGCAGATGCACATCAAGCACTTGAAACAGGCAGAACACAGGGGAAAATTGTGGTTACTGTCAGTACCATCTAATCACGCTATAACAGATGCTTCGAACTTTCGTTTTAGAAAGGCTATATCTTTTTCGTTGTTCGTAAATGTACATGCTAATGTTCATTTACGAACAATGTTTAAAGAGGCTATGAGCCCGAAGCCATTTATTTCCGCCCATTTAATTTCAGAACAACAGATGAACTGCGCAAAAAACATGCAGTCCAATATGTTTCGCTTCCAAATTACGATTGGAAAGTTTTAAGAGATCACCATCCGCTACAATATGAGCAGCCCATTGGCGAAAACCTTGATCCAAATGAGTGGTTTAAAGTCAGGATTAAAGTGGAAGGCGGTAAAATCAGTGTATTTACCAACGATCAGACACAGCCTTGTTTGGAAGTCACTTCCTTAGGAGACCTGAAATCCGGGAAAATAGGTTTTTTTACGGGCGATGACTCTCCGGGGATTTTCAGAAATCTTAAAATTTCCAGGAAATAAGACTATACAGTCCCCATTTCTTGTAAATAAAGGTTCAGGTCTTCTTCTTTGTCCAGGCCTAACTTTTGTTTGATTCTGTATTTGCTCATCCGAACGCTTTTGGCTTCGATATGCATCATCTGGGCAATTTGCCGGGTATCCATTTTAAGATAAATGTATGCGCAAAGCTTTAGGTCAAGTGCACTGAGCTTCTTTCCCGCTTTATGATTAATCAGAGTGAAGAAATCAGGATGGACCTTCTGGATCTGCATTTTAGCATCTTCAAAATCACTGTCCAGCACCATTTCTTCCTTCCAGAGTTTTTGCATATTGACCGGGTCTCCGTCATTCAGTTTTTCCTTTATCTGAAGCAGCATCTGGTTTTTATGCTCCAATTGTAACACATTGACCATCGCTTCCTTTTTTAATTGCAGCTGCTGGGCCTCCAGTAACTGTTGTTCTGCTTTTAGCCTGGCCTGCTCTTCCTGCTCCAGCTTTACCTTAAGTGCAGAGTCCTGCTTTTCCAGATCAAGCTGTTTCTCCAGTTGTAAAGAGTAACGCAATTTGAAATGATAAGACCGGAACATAAACAATAAGCCAAAAAAAGAAATCACCGCCACACAGCCATACAAATAGTTTTGCCGTTTATGGCTCTGCTCTCGTTCCTTAAGCAGGTTCATCTCATTGTTTTTTTTTTCAGTTTCGTATTGTATTTCTAGTTTCTGGGCATTTAAAGCTTGTTTTTCATTAAAGTTCTTTAGTGTATACGTGGTGATTTCTTTCTGAAAATCTATGGCCTTTTTAAGATCACCCCTCTTTTCATAAAAATCAGCTAAAGCCTGTACGACATTCAGCATGGTATAATAATAAATAGGTTTCCCGGTTTTTATAATTTCATATGCCTGTAATAAATATGCTTCCTGCTGACCATAATCTGCGTCCCGCTTTGCATATTCACTCAATATACCTAAACCACTGGCCAGTATTTCCTGGCTGTTATCCACGCCTTTTAAAACCGATATCGCCGTATTGGCATAATGCATGGCCTGGCTTTTTGCCTGCAGGTCAGCTGGGGAAAAATATCTGAGGTAGAAGCTTGCGATATCAATACAAGCTATAGCATAAGTATGATTGGCTACATGACCGGGATATTGATGATAAAGCATTTCTGATTTTTTAAGATAAAACAAAATGCTATCCAGCTCGGCCTTGTTTTTGGAAATATTATAGTTGTATTCATGGGCAACGGACAATGCCGTGTAACAATTACTTAAATGATTATAATCGGTGGTTAGAAGCACACTTTCAGTAGCTTTTGAAGCATATAAATTTGCTTTTGCCTCATTGTTCCAGCCGGAATAAACAGCATAGAGCCTGTAATATATTTTGGACGCGATATAAGGATCTGATTTCTTTTCCAGTTGTTTTAAGGCAAGACCGCAGAATTTAACCACATTTTGTGCATCACCCAAAATTTTATAGACCAGAACCTGTGCATAATAGGCATAGGCCATGGCGACAGGGTCCTTAGCCTTTTTAGCTAGAACTAATGTAGAATCGCTGGTTCGCTTTGCCGATGAAAGTTGCCCGGTAGAGGTTTTGATATTGACCAGTAGCGTGTAGGCCTTTACTGCATCGGTATAATCTTTATTCTGCAATGCAATCCTGGCACTCTCATTGGCCTTGCTCTCCGCAAGCCCATAGTTCTTGTTGGTTCTGTATATTTCGGCCAGTTGGTTTAACAATACAGGTTTTTCCTTTTCGATCAGTGAAGGATTCTTCAAAACAGCGGTCAGGCTATCCGTTAACTCCGTTTGGGCAAAGCCAATCACGGGGATCGTCAGGCAAAACAGAACAGAAAATAGGTAGATTAAATATTTCATAAGTTCTCAAATTTAATTATAAATTGATAAGGGCCTGTGCAATACGAAGAAAAATATAGACTTGTAATTTGTTGTTTGTGAATTGTTTATGGGCTATGTAGACATATTGTAGATGCCTTTGTACTGGAGGTAGATACTTTGTAACCTGCTGAAACTTGCTGCCTGTTTTTATGAAACTTAAATTAGTGGAAACCATATAGAGAGACCAGATCTTGTTTTAACAAAAAATCATGACCATGAAATACGATTTCGTTATCAGCAACTTTACCAGAATCATTAACTCAGACGTCGTTCCTGCCCATGACAACAATGGGCTGGATCTGGAATTCGGCAACGCGGAAATCACGATTAAGAAACCCTATATCGACGCGGATGGTGATCCGATGGGCAATAGCATTTTTATTTTACACGATAATGGCCTCTGCATCTCTATGCGAATAGAATCTGGTTTTTTGTTTACGTTTTACCGGGAAAATAAAGGGGATAGCTTTAAAAGTCTGGAGGCCGCCAGTCCGGAGCATATTAAACAATTTACCTGGCAAACCTGGACCGCCATTGTAGATTATATAGAAAAAGCAGAAGAGGAAGGTAATTTGGAAGAGGGTAGCTACCCTGCATTTGAGAAACAGTTTGGCATCTATGGAGTACCTTATGATCTGGAAAGATTATTTGAATTTGAAAGCGAACACGGCGGAGGGACCTACGCCGATGGTTTCTGTCTGACAACGATAGATAAAACAGGGTTAAAGACCTATTCGGACGAAGGAAGTTTCCTGCGTTCGTTTATAGAGTTTGCAACAGCAACGGCAGGTGGAAGCACCTACGCGATTTGGGTCATTAATGAAAACCTCGACAAATGTCCTGTAGTGGTTTTTGGCGACGAAGGAGGGATACATCCTGTGGCAAAAAATACCGAAGACTTCCTCCGGCTGCTCAGCTACGATGTAGAAATCACCGTAGGTTGGGATTCTGCCTATTTCTATAAAGGGGAGTGGCGCGAGGAAGAAAGCGAAAACCGGGAAGCATTTGTACAGTGGTTAAAAGCAAACCTAGAGCTGGATCCTGTTGTCACAGACGAAGAAGCCAATCTTATTCTCAAAGCATCCAGCGATCAGTTTGCAGATAGTCTGTACGATTTTTTAATAAAATACAATATTGATGTAGATAAGGGATTTGAGGACCTGCAAAAATACAGGAGTTTCAATGCTTTTGAAAAGAATTTCCAGGGAAGGGAAGTCCCCCGGGAGCTGGTTCTTTTATATGATTTTCAGCAAGACCACCCCAATTACGCACAATATTTTCTCTTGCGGGGATATGACCTATCCATTTTAAGAAACTGGAGTGAGAACGAAGCTTTTCAGAAATACATTATACCCTTTGCCAGGGCGACCAGTTTTGGTGCAATTTATGCCCTTTGGGATGATGGATCCGGTAAGGAAACTAAAGATATGCCTGTTGTGGTTTTAGACATAGAAAATGGCAGAGATGTGGTTGCCGAAAATGTATTGCAGTTATTGCGTCTGCTCACCTATGATATAGAACCTGTGTTGGATGGTGAAACGGTTAAACTGAGTAATGACAAAGACAGCTATGCAACGAGCAACAACATAGAAGCCTATACCGAATGGCTGATGGAAAATTTTGGTGTAGAACCTGTAGAGGAGCCTTTCGAAGAAATTATTGCCCAGGCGGAGGATAAATTTGCAGACGCATTTTGGAATTGGTAAAAGTGATTACTCTAATAGTTGGAAGCTATTGCACTATAGAATTAATTGATTGTGATTGTTTTATCTAATGTTATAACTTTATATCAACTCAAAGAAGAGAATTAAGTATTTATCTAAAAATAGTATTAAAATGGAAAACGGATCAAATGACATCAGCAAATGCCCATTTCATAACGGCACCTTGAAGGACAACGTTGGCGGTGGCGGAACCAGGAACAGCGACTGGTGGCCCGATCAGTTAAAACTCAGCATCCTGCGTCAGCATTCACCTTTGTCTAACCCTATGGATGAGGACTTTAACTATGCCGAAGCTTTTAACAGTCTGGATCTGGAAGCGGTAAAAAATGATCTTCATGCCCTCATGACCGATTCGCAAGATTGGTGGCCAGCAGATTTTGGTCATTATGGTGGCTTGTTTATACGTATGGCATGGCACAGTGCCGGAACCTATCGGGTAGGAGACGGCCGTGGCGGCGCAGGCGCAGGACTGCAACGTTTTGCACCTCTAAACAGCTGGCCAGACAACGTAAGTCTTGATAAAGCCCGCAGATTACTTTGGCCAATTAAACAAAAATATGGCCGCAAAATCTCATGGGCCGATTTAATCATTCTTACAGGCAATATCGCTTTGGAATCCATGGGCTTTAAAACCTTTGGTTTTGCTGGTGGACGTGAAGATGCCTGGGAGGCAGACGAATCCGTATACTGGGGTTCAGAAACCACCTGGTTGGGTGGCGATATCCGTTATGCACATGGTTCTGAAGGTGCAGATAAAGCACATGGCGTAGTGGTTACTGATGATGATAAGGACAGTGACATTCACTCCCGTAACCTGGAAAATCCGCTTGCTGCTGTACAAATGGGATTGATTTATGTGAATCCTGAAGGGCCGGACGGCAATCCTGATCCAATTGCTGCGGCCAAAGACATCAGAGACACTTTTGGTCGCATGGCCATGGATGATGAAGAAACCGTTGCTCTTATAGCTGGAGGACATAGCTTTGGTAAAACCCATGGTGCGGCTTCGGCAGATCATGTCGGTAAAGAACCTGAAGCAGCCGGTCTGGAAGCTCAGGGATTTGGATGGAGCAATAGTTATGGTTCTGGTAAAGGCGCAGACGCTATTACAAGTGGTCTGGAAGTCATCTGGACAAAAACACCTACCCAATGGAGCAATAACTTCTTCGAAAACTTGTTCGGTTTTGAATGGGAATTAACCAAAAGCCCGGCAGGCGCACATCAATGGGTAGCAAAAGATGCAGAAGCTATTATTCCTGATGCATTTGATGGTTCAAAAAAACATCGGCCGGCAATGTTGACTACCGATCTTTCTCTGAGATTTGACCCTGCTTATGAAAAAATATCAAGACGTTTCCTGGAAAACCCCGATCAGTTTGCTGATGCTTTTGCCCGCGCCTGGTTCAAATTAACCCATCGTGATATGGGGCCAAAAGAACGCTACCTGGGTCCTGATGTACCACAGGAGGAATTGCTATGGCAAGATCCGATTCCGGCAGTTAACCATCCATTGATCAATGAGAATGACATTGCTGGATTGAAAGCGAAAGTGTTGGCCTCCGGATTGAGTATTGCTGAACTGGTTTCTACCGCATGGGCTTCAGCTTCAACTTTCCGCGGTACCGATAAACGTGGAGGTGCTAATGGCGCCCGTGTTCGTCTGGCTCCTCAAAAAGACTGGAAAGTTAATAACCCGGCACAGCTACAAAAAGTATTGGGCGTACTGGAAGGCATTCAGAAAGATTTCAACGGAACGCAGGCAGATGGCAAGAAGGTTTCGCTTGCGGATCTGATTGTATTGGCCGGAGGTGCAGGTATTGAAAAGGCAGCAGCAGCAGCTGGAAGTTCAATTACAGTTCCTTTTATACCTGGCCGGATGGATGCTTCTCAGGAACAAACTGATGTAGAGTCATTTGGTTATCTGGAGCCGGCAGCAGATGGCTTCCGCAATTATGGTAAATCAAGATTTACAGTTTCTACAGAGAAGTTCCTGATCGATAAAGCCAATTTATTGACGCTAACCGCTCCGGAATTAACTGTGCTTATTGGTGGTTTACGTGTGTTGGATACAAATTTCGACGGTTCAAAAAATGGAGTTTTCACTCAAAGGCCTGGCCAGCTGACCAACGATTTCTTTATCAATTTACTTGATATGAATACGGCATGGAAAGCAGCTTCGGAAGACAAAGAGTTATATATAGGCAGTACCCGTTCCACCGGACAACCGAAATGGACGGCAACTCGCGCAGACCTTGTATTCGGATCTAATGCAGAACTCAGAGCTATTGCCGAAGTATACGGAAGTACAGATGCACAAGCTAAGTTTGTGAAAGACTTTGTGGCCACCTGGAATAAAGTGATGAACCTGGACAGGTTTGATCTTCATCAATAAGATAGACTCCCAATAATATAATTAAAAAAGGCACCGTACTCCGGTGCCTTTTTGATTGAAAACTAATATTTACATATTCTTTTTTCATAAAATAATATGGTCCATATTGATAAAGCCGCCATTAGGATCATCCTGCACAATCCCAATAAAGGACTGTCCTTTATCAAAATCAGAGTTCTGGACTACAAACAAATCCAGGCCAAGTCCCTGATTGATAATAAACTCACCAGTTGCTGGGTCTTTCAACTTTCCTATGTACCATATTACGTCTCCAGCAGCATCATACACAGGTAAAGTAAGCTTTGGTGTAAGTGCCGCGCCCCTGCTAAAATCTTTATAAACAGCTATAAGACCTGTCGGTTCAAGCGTATTTTGATCTATGGTATAGATATATAGTTCGGGATTTTTAACCGGATAATTGGCAATAGTCAATTTATTCACGATTTGAACAGAAAAAAAATCTGGCGATAATGTTGTTTTAGAGACCCAGCCCTTAATACCAAGTTCCTTGCTGTTCAAAAAAGTTAGGGCTTGTTCACCCGTTTTTGGAATGCTGATCAAAGTATCTGCAACAAGATCTTTTGTTCCCGACCGATAGATTTCCAGTTTTCCTTTACCACCAGCCAGTAGTCGGAAGGAGGTTTGAGTTGTGTTGCCTTGATTAGGGGGATCGATCGATCCCAGAAGCTTTCCATCAAAAAATATGTCCGCAGTTTCAGATCCGGGCAGTAAATTCATGCCAATGGTTAACTTTCCAAAATAGTTTTCATCAGGATAACTCCCTTTTTTACAAGCAGTAACAAAAACAACAATTACTAATGTGATGGTATATAGCTTATTCATACATGTATAGGTTTGATAATTAAAAACGATAGTTTAAACTAAGCCCGTAACTCCGGCCTGGTGTATTTCTGTACAAGATCTCATCTTCACCTTTCTGATATCGGAGATCCTTTGATGATGGCTCTGGCTTCTCTTTATTCGTGGCAATAGGGGTATTAAAGTAAACAATGGTAGAACCGTTCAGCAGGTTACTTACATTAAACTTTGCATCAAGTTTATTCCGCAATAAGTGAAAATTTAGCTGTCCATCCAGAGTGGTCATTGGCTTTTCCCAGCGCGAATCTTTAGTAAAAGTTTGCGTCAGCTGAATCCTGTTGCTGGTATAATTGTAGGCCATGCTGAAAGAAAACAATTTGGTATCATAATAGAAACCGCCATTAACAATCAGGTTACTTGCACCTTGCTGAGGTCGGTTTTGCTTATCGCCAAGCACTTCCTGAACCACCACGCTTTTCTTGTCGTCTGAAAAGTCCATACCTAGCCCCATTGGAATTAAACTTGCTTTCAATGCGGTGAGGTTGCTGTATAAAGTAATATTCTTCAACAGAGGTAAACCTGTAAAGGCAAATGATTTTCTAGCCTCTATTTCAAAACCATAATTCGTTGCCTCCTTATTATTGAGTAGCGTAAAAGTTTTAGCATTGGGTTCATATTTAATTTCCATCGGGTATTTCATTTTTTTATAAAAAACTGAGGCAGAAATCACTTCCCCCGCACCCGTAAACCATTCATATTTTAAATCATAATTGTCCAGAATGGTAGAAACCACATAATTACCGCTGTATTCCCCTCCAAGTTCAAAGTCATACTCCTTAAAGAAGGAAAGTTCCCGCAAGTCAGGACGAATGATGCTTTTTGAATAGGCCAATCGAAAATTCATAGTCTTATTCATGCTATAAGTTAAATTGGCCGATGGAAACCAGCGCAGATTAGGCTCCCGATTGTATAGAGCGGAATAATCCAATGCTCCTTTGAAGCTTTCCATTGATTTATCCAGATTGACGTTCGCCTTATTTAAATTGTAATATTCAGCTCTTACTCCCCATACCAAACGCCATTTTTCAGCAATTCTATTATCTAACATTCCGTAAAAAGCATGTAACTGGGCATTTCTGTGGTAATCATCTTTAAACGCAGACACGCCAACGCGTTCCAGGTTTTCCGGAGAAAAAACCTGGCCCAGAGGCGTATAATTGTCGGCTATTTTTGTGTAGGAGCTTGTATTCATGACAAAAAAGAACCTGTCCTTGTACCAGCCAGCATAACCGACTTTAAAGTTGTTGTTGGCAGGAACATCAAATACATTAAACTTAAATGGCTGCGTTAGCGAGACATCCCATCCCAAATCCTTCTCATAAGATCTGGACCAGCTTCTCAAAGTCCCTTCAGAGATGCCCGCACTTTGTGGCCGGTTAATGCTGTATTCATTCGGCTGATCGGGATTGGTATGGATATAATTGGCAAACAGGTTCTTGTTGTCCGGCTTTTGACGGTTAAGGGTCAGGTAGCTGAGCATATAATTGATTTTTGTTTGAGCTCGATTGGAATTGTACTCTCCTTTGAGCTGACTTTGCCACAGGTCTGTCTGACTGGTGATATCAAAATAACTAAAAGCAGGGGCCCCAATATTATCCCTTGCAGCCCCAGTCCCAAGAATAAGCTTCTGCTCCAGTGTCCGAAGGTATAAGGTTTGAAATCCTATCCTGTTGTTGCCATTCCTGAACCCAATACCAGCCATACCGCCAAGGTTCGTACTGAAATTGTAGCTCTTCCCATTGAAACTGCTGTTCTCATTAGTCCCATTATCAGTAAAACCGACATAACCATCCCTGCCAATGAGTATATCACTGGTTTGAAGGGTATTTCTATAACTCAAACTTGCTACAAACCCCAGTTCACTATCCTTCTTTTCAGGATGGAGAAGTCGCCCTATGGATGCTTGAAAATTGGGGGAAACCGGAGCTTTCATGCGGGTTACGACAAAGTTGTTCTTAAAATAAGATAAATCATTTCCTGACGCCTCAAACTTGTTTGCAATCTCCGTAGTGGATTTCCAGTCAAAAGAGCCAAGCAGCTTACGGTGGTCAGCTACCTGACCAAAATACTCTTTACCCTCCAGCGGTACTGTTAAAAAGTCCTTTCCCGTTGCTTTATCATAATACGTACTCCCCACGCTAAGGTTCAGAAAATTCTCAGTAGGAATATCTATAGTATTCACCTCTACCAAACCACCGCCAAACTCGGCACTTCGGTCGGGCGTAATGCTTTTAGAAACGGTTACATTATCAACCATATTTGCAGGGATCAGATCAAAGCTGAAATTCTTCCGGTTCAATTCAGTACTTGGCATCACCTGCCCGTTTAGTACAGACTGGTTGTACCGTTCACTCAATCCCCGCACCACAATATATTTGTTGTCTACCGTAGATAATCCACTGATCCTCTTCAATACTTCGCCTATATTTTTGTCAGGCGTAAGCGCAATCTGCGCTGCACTGATCCCATCTGTTAGCGCCGGATTGTTCTTTTGTCTGGCATATAATCCCTCTACCGACGCCCTTTTGTAATCTGTAGAGATCACAACTTCATTGAGCGCTTTTGAGCCTGGCTTCATGGCAATATCCAGGATTGTATTCTTGCCTTCTCCAACAACAATACCTGAAATTTTCTGTTTCTGGTAGGAAATATAGCTGACCTCCATGGAATAGGTTCCCGGAGGAAGGGAAATCTGATAGCTGCCATCTACGCTGCTTTGTACCACCGCTCCAGTCGGACTTACTTTCAGAGACGCACCCGGCAAACCAGCTCCGTTTTCATCGATCACCTTCCCGGAAATCTTTCCAGGCTGCCTTGGCGGGGGCAGACTGCTTACCGCAATGATGTGATTAAAAGGACTGAATTTCAACTGGTATTGTTTACCAAGCTCCTCCAACAGCTTTGCTAAGGACTGATTTATTGTAATGCCATTAATTTTGCGGTTTCCGATCTCATGCGAATAAGAGAAGGTGAAGTCCGATTGTTGTTCAAGCATTGAAAATACCGTCCCCAGTTTACTCTCCTTAAGGGAAAGCTGCACACGGGTATTTTCGAGCCCCTGGCTTTTAACCGAGCTGGCCATGAGTACACTCCCTAGAGCGCAAAAACTAATGAACCAAATAAATGTAACCCTGGCCATAAACCATAGTGATTTTTTAATACGTGCTTTTTTAGTAGTATTGTGCATAGTTTTAATTAGATTGTTTTAGTAAGACTTCCTTTTAAGGCTTGTTTAAAGCGGGGGTACGGCAAATACTCCCGCTATTCTTTTTTATTATGAGCTGTTCATGTTTATCAATTGTAGATTAAGATCTGGATGGTTTATTGGGCATCGCTCAATTCTATCTGATGATTGGATTGCTGGTAGCGAATATTTGCACTGACCTGCAAGACCTTCATGATGGTACCGAGAGATTCATTTTTTAACCTTAGTGTTACTTTCCGCTCCTTCAGGCCTTCCGTTTGAAAACTGAACCTGATGCCAAACCTTCTGGAAAGCATATTGGTGATTTCTTCCAAATCCCTGTCCTTAAACACAAATTCACCTTTTGTCCAGGCATCGATGTCTTTAATCGTAGTTGGTTTTATGGTGACACGACCAGTGGAATGGTCATAACTATACACCTCGCCAGGTAGTAGAAACCGACCGTCTTTTCCTTTTAAAGCAGCACTCACTTTTCCCGTGCTCACCTTTACTTCGATGTGTCGCTCTCCCGCATAATCTTTGATGTTGAATGAAGTTCCCAATACAACAACTTTGAGTTGCTCAGTTTGAACTGAAAATGGTCTGTTTATGTTATGCTTTACCTGAAAAAAAGCCTCGCCAGTTAAACGAATTGTCCTGCGTTGAGCGTAGTCTTTAGGATATTGAACAGAAGAAGATGTATTAAGCCAGATCAGCGTGCTGTCAGGCATCATGATGCGTGTCACTCCTCTACCGTGGTTAGATTGGCTGACCCACTCTATATTGGAACTTTGCAGCTTCTGTAAGCGCTGCTGATACAAAAGAAAACTTCCTGCAATGAGAATGCATGCCGCCGCAGAAAGCCACGTCCAGTGTATCTTTTTCACAGGCACCGAGATCCTGTCCAAAATAAACTGTTTCATTTTATAAGAGGTATTCTCATCCGGATAATAAGAGGAAGGTACCTCGTTCAACAGTCTGCTGATATCCTCTTCTTCGAGGCTATAACCATATTCTCTAAAAAGATCTAATAAATGCGCTTCTTCATCTGGCTTACACTTTCCTTTTAGGTATTTTTCAATCAGTTCGTACATATTTACAAGCCTATTATTAAGGCTTCTTATATACATACCGAAATCAACGGCCCCAACCTCTACTGTTTACAGAAACTTAATAGCTGAAATACAATTCCTTAATGTCATCCGAGGCAAATATGTCAAGCTTTACAGAAATTGCCCGATCGCCAGCAATAAAGCCAGTTTTGTAGCTGAAGACACTTGATTATTCAAGTGTGGCTCTAAACTCAATTTGACCGATTTAATTGCCTTCACCATTTGACCTTCCACCGTACTTACCGAAATCCCAAGCAAACCGGCAATTTCCTGATAGCTTAATTCCTCAAATCTGCTCATTTCAAAGATCTTTCTTCGTTTTTCAGGCAGCCTTGAGATGGCTTCAGTAATCAGCACTTCGATGTCTTTGATATCCAATTGCTGACCATTGCTGCTATCCGTATTTTGTAAACCGGAATATCCTTCCATTATTTTTTGCGCTGCAAGATGACGTCGGCGTTCGTCAATGATAATGCCTTTGGCAATCATAAACAGTGCTTTTTTTGCATCCAATTTTCCTTGTCGATCTTTTAAACTCATTTCCCACCATCGGATAAAGCTGCGTTGAACAACTTCTTCCGCAAGCCATCTGTCGCCTGTTTTTGCAACTACAAAAGCATAGAGTCTGCCGTGTTGCTCCTGGTAAAGCGCGTTAAAGTCATCCATGCCTGGTTAAAAAGCAATTTTTATCATTAAAGCAAAGATAATTGTGAGATGTTATATTAATGTTAATCCTCTTGTTATCCTAACTTTTATGACAATTGAATCTGTATCTTCGTTTTAATGTTAAAGCTCGATTCTTATACAGCAAAAATTGAAAATGATGGCTTTGTAATGATTCCGGAAATCTTTACGGAACAACAGGTTAAACAATTGGTGCAGGTGATTGATCATGCAGATACCTCCGGGAACACATTCAGGAAATCTGCCGATTTGTTTGCCATCAGGCAATTTTTAAAGGAATTGCCAGGCGCAATCGAACTGATCTTTACTGCTGATTTTAAGGCTTTGATTCAAGATCTTTTTGGTAAAGACTACTTCATTGTAAAATCAATCTATTTTGATAAGCCCGAACAATCAAATTGGTTTGTATCCTATCATCAGGACCTCACCATTTCTGTTGACAAGAAGGTAGAATTGGAAGGATATGGAATGTGGACCATAAAGCAAAACCAATTTGCCGTTCAACCTCCCCTGGATATTCTAAAGAACATTTATACCATTCGTATTCATCTTGACGATACTGATGAAAACAATGGAGCATTAAAAGTTGTACCCGGATCGCATTTAAAAGAGATTTACAGATCTGAAGATATCAATTGGTCTATAGAATCTGAAGTTAGCTGCAATGTACCTAGAGGGGGAATTATGATTATGAAACCCTTATTAATGCATAGCTCCAGCAGAACGACCAGTAATCATAAAAGAAGGGTAATTCACATCGAGTTTTGTAATCAGGAATTACATCCTGATTTAAAATGGATAGAACGTATTAATCTGTAAAGACCTCAGTTAGGAGGTAAGCAAAATTAATCTTCTTTCTCCAATATAGCCTTTAATTGCGGTGCAAACCCTAATCCCCATTGGTCAACTGCAGAAATTAAAGGCAATAGCGATTCTCCTGATTCAGTAAGATAATACTCCACCCTTATAGGAACCTCTGCAAAGATTGTTTTCCCCAACAAGCCGTGGAATTCAAGCTCACTCAGTTGTTTCTGTAAAACCCTTTTGGTAATGCCATTTATAGAATTCACCAAATCTCTTGGACGCGTTATTCCTTTTGAAATTTCATCGAGTAAACAAAATTTCCATTTCGAACCTACTACCTCCATGGCTACATGAAGGCCACAACCATAATCAATTGGAATTTTTCGCTGATACATATGTCGAATTGGATTTCTAAAACTGTAAAAGTACGGAATTGCTTAGCTTAACGAATGGTGATTAATTAATCACCAAATGATTAATTTGTCATGTATTGCCCAATCGGGCAATAGGAATCATATTTGTTCCCGGCAAATTTAATAATGCCATAAAATTTATATGAAACAAACACTAGTGGTTGTCATCCATTCTGATCTTGAAAACTCTCTTATCAATCAGCGATGGATTGAGGAATTAAATAAATATCCTGAAAAATATAAGATACATGACCTGCACAAGCGCTATCCAGATGAAAAGATAGATGTAGAAAAAGAACAGCAATTGCTGGAGGCTCATGATCAGATTGTTTTCCAGTTTCCTTTATATTGGTTTAATTGTCCACCGCTTTTCAAAAAATGGCTGGATGTTGTATTGACTCATGGATGGGCATATGGTAAGGGCAGCCCATACAAGCTGAACAATAAAAAGATTGCCCTGAGTATTACCGCAGGTATCAATGAAGAGGATTATCAGGCATCAGGAAGATATAAGTATACCTTAAAACAGTTGACGGCTCCGTTTGAGATTACTTTTAATTATGTAAAGGCAGATTACAGATCGGTTTTTGCTTTCTATGGAGCGGAGCATCATGCGACATCAGACAGAATAGAAAGAAATGCACAGGACTATATTTCCTTTATAGAAGGGGTACGGAGAGGCTAGGATTAGATACATTTTGAGGCAAATCTCTTTTAGATGGATTGATAAACTTGTAGATTAGTGAAATTATAAAATCTTTATATGGCCCTGGTAATACCTATCCTCCGGATGTTTGATGATCATAAAGCAATTGAGTTTTATGTAGACTGGCTTGGTTTCAAAATAGATTGGAAGCATAGCCCAGAAGGTTCTCCGATTTATATGCAGATCTCGCTTCGGGATATTGTACTTCATTTATCAGAACATCATGGTGATTCCAGCCCGGGAGCACATCTACGGATTGAAGAATTTAAGTCTTTAGAAGACTATCATCAGCAACTTCTTGATAAGGAATATAAATACAACCGTCCGGGTATAATGGTGCCTGAGTGGAATGATAATGAGATTCTGGTTACAGTGTATGATCCTTTTGGAAATAGGATCTCTTTTAGCGAAGTGATTGATTCGCGTTTATGATAGGGCAATTTATATTATTGGCTGTTGTATTGGTGTATATTATATATGGCATTGTTAAAACTCTAAAAAATAACAAGCTCAGTCTCTTACATAAAATTGTGTGGATTGCTATTATAGTATTGCTTCCTGTTCTTGGTACATCTGCTTATTTAAGAACAACTTTTATTCCTAGAACTTAGGGGCATTGATGAGACGAATACCAATTCCAACGCTTTGTGTATTTATTATCCTAACGGTCCTTTTAAGTGATTACAGTGGGGTAAGCGATGGACTTACAAAAATTGGTTTTCCATTTGTTTTTATGCAAGATACAGGAGGGAAATGTAATGATTGCAGTGCTCTAAAATGGTTTAATTGGCTGTATTTAGTTGTAGATATATTGTTTTCGTTTGGTTTATATCTTATGTTGATAACCACGTATAGATTTATAAAAAAGTATTCAGGTTCTAAAAATCATTAAGTTCTTTGTGCCAATTTTTTATATATTAAACGAATGATAAGCATTAGAAAAAATGTTAGTAATAGCTTAATAATATTATTATTTGTTTTGATGAATTCAGGTTGTTCTAATAACGATAAAATAAAATTGGTTAAGAAGAAGGTGCACATCTCCAACTTTAAAAAGGCCATTTTGGGAAGGGGAATTACCACAGATATAAGAATTATTAAGACCTATCCGAATGAGTATCCTTGTGCATCAAATAAATTCAGTGCGAATCTCTATATCTGTGAAAATGTTGAAAATAAAGATACACTATACGTATTTGACTTATGTGGTAAGGTCCCTTATTTTGCGAAAACTGATGCTGATGCAACTGTAGTTATTGATCATGAAAATATAAAAAGTAATACCCCCAAAGAGGTTATTGTAAATGTCCCAGAAACATTTTCGATTCCTTTAAATTCAAGATATATTTTCTCCAGTCTGACTAGCTTGGAATATTAAGAAATCATAACCATGGGTAGTTTCTACAGAATATTGATCCTATGCGATCCAAACAAGAAGATACAGATCGATGATATTTTAGGTAAATCAACAGGGGACCCTAAAATAGGATGGAGTTTGATCATTGACGAGGACTCTCCAAAATTCAGTAATGCGCTTGAATTTTTTATTGACTTGATAATAAATAATTTGGATAGGTTAAACGAGATTGGAATTTCAATAGATAGGATAACGTTTTGGTATCTGTATGAATATGAACAAGAATGCAACATGGCATTTTATCCTGGCATTACAAAGAGGCTTGGTGATTTGGGAGTTACATTATGTATTAGCTGCTGGCAAAAGTAAGAAGTAGATTTATAAAAATTAAGAAAAAATAAAATGAGAAAAATACACGCCATTTGGCGTAAATATTATGGATTTCATCTCTATTTCACTGCGTTGATTTTCACGTTATGCACATTACCATCTTGCCAAACTTCCTATAAAAACTATGGAACGAGCATCATACCTTTTAAGAACGACAGCGTAGCCACACTGGAGTCTAAAAAATTACTTAACAGCTTAAATGATCAGGATTTTCTCTACCGATCCTTTTTAACCAAGAGTAACCAGAACATACCCTATCGCTTATTAACTCCCTATAATAATCAACCGTCAAAAAAATATCCACTGATCATTACATTTCATAATTCAAGCAGGATAGGATCCGACAACAAGAACCAGCTGGAACCATTGGCCAGAATCTGGCTCGAGAAAAATATAAGAGAAAAATTCCAGGGATATATAGTAGCCCCACAATTCGCCACCCGTCCCACTATATATGCCCCTGATAGCCAAAAGGGAATACTTACCTCAAAGGCAGAACCTCAGTTATTCGCTATGATAGATCTGATCGATTCCATAAAGAAAGAATACAATATTGATGAAAACAGGATTTATCTTGTAGGCTATTCTATGGGAGGCTCATCAGTCATTGATCTCCTTAATTTTAAGCCAGATAAATTTGCAGCAGCGGTAGCTATTGCTGGTGTACCACAGTTTGATCATACAGACTCACTTAAGAATGTTCCTATATGGCTTATCCATGGAACGAAGGATACCGAAAACCCATTTTCCGGGAGTGAGCAGCTTTACCAGGAGATCAACCAATACCACAAAACCAGGTACTGGATCTTCGAAAACAGAACACATGATAATATTGTCTCAACAGCACTCCTTGGCGAAAACATACCGAAATGGCTGTTCACTAAGAAGCGGTGAGCATATTAAAGCGAGTCATTATGCTTGGGCTGTATAAGAGTACTGCTCTAACCATTGAGCTATATTTCCATTTTGTTGTAGAGTAACCCGGACTCGAACCGGGAACCTCCTGCTCCCAAAGCAGGTAATCTGACCAATTGATATACTACTCTAAAAATTCCCGTTAAACAAAAAGTCCCCTTAGACTTATCTAAGAGGACTTTTTGTTTTAAATATTTATATTCAATACATAGCTATCCCCTTCGATAAATCGATTTCGGTATAAAGCTTTGTATTGATGTTGTTTTCATATTTTAAATTTTCTGTTATCTATGTTTTCCTGCATGGACTCGAACCACAATCTTCTGAACCAAAATCAGACGTGCTACCATTGCACCACAGGAAAATGTGTAGAGTAACCCGGACTCGAACCGGGAGCCTCCTGCTCCCAAAGCAGGTAATCTAACCAATTGATATATTACTCTGAAAAAGCTTGTTAAAACAAAAAATCCCCTTAGACTTATCTAAGAGGATTCTCTGTTTTAAATATTTTTATTCAATACATAGCTTATCCTCTCCGATAAATCGGCTGCGGTATAAAGCTTTGTATTGATGTCATGTTCATGTTGCAATGATACACAAATTTTTAATTATCCAAAAATATTTTTTACTGGCATTGGGCTGAAGAGCGCTTAAAGTGTTCAATAAAACAAGGGTTGTATGACCGACAATTCATTGGTAATACGTTTTTTCTTTGCAGGGAAAGCGATAAAATGATAACTTACCAGCAGTTTGATCAGTTAAGATGCATCAGGATAATTTATACAATGCAAATGATACCGAACTTTTGCTCCAGCTAAGTAAAGGATCCAGGCCTGCTTTCGACGCGCTGTATAACCGGCATTGGAAGCAAATATATAATGCTGCATATAAGCGGCTAAACGACGAACAACAAGCCCAGGACATTGCCCAGGATGTGTTTGTCCAGCTGTGGACCAGAGGTACAACATCTCCCATTGAAAATCTGGCCGCCTATCTGCATACCTCTGCCAGAAATGGAGTATTTAAATATTTTGAAAAGCAAGGCAAACAAAGTGCCCTTCCCGATACCATAGAAAATATAAGCGATGAATATGATCGAGCGGATGCCGGAATACTTCATCAAGAATTCCTGAATGCCTTTAATGAATTGGTAGATACATTGCCAACCCAGCAGCGGATCATCTTTAAAATGCGTTTTGAGCAAGATTTGAACAGCCAGCAAATTGCAGAGCAATTGGGCATTTCCCCTAAAACCGTAAGAAATCAACTGGGCAAAGCTCTGGCTACACTAAGAACATCACTTGTGGTTCTTCACTTCCTTTTTGCAATGTATTCTGCCTGGTAATTCTAAGTCCGGAAGTAATAAATAGCCTTAAGATCAAAAAAATAAAAAATATTTTGCACCAGCGTGGGCTATTTTAAAATTTTAGACTCATATCTATATAGACCAGACCATGAAAGACGCTCAGAAAAAATATTTTCTTGAAATTTTAGAGAAATACAGGAAAAAAAAGGCAAATAGTAAAGAGATTAAATTCCTTGAAACCTATTACGATATGTTTGAAGAGAACGAAGACCTCATTAACGAAGAAAATGAAGGGAATTACCTTCATTTGAAGGAAAATATCAAAACTGCCATCGATAAAAAGATCAGCAGTCCAGATAACAATGGTAAAGAAATCAAAATGCTTTGGTTTAAATACGCAGCTGTTGCAGCTGCATTGCTCATGGTCTTGTTTGCATCCCTGCACTTTTTCAACACCAATAAAGGAAATAATCTGACCGCAATGGATCATCACATCAATCCAGGCGGGAACAACGCAACACTTATCCTTTCCGGAGGAGAAAAAATTGTATTGAACGGTGCTTCTCAGGGAGAAATAGCCCGTCAATCAGGTATAAGCATAACCAAAACCGCCGATGGCCAGATTGTATATACCATTACATCAAAGACCACAGACAAGCCACTTAAAAATACCATTATCACCCCAAAAGGTGGACAGTACAAAGTCATTTTGCCAGACGGGACAAATGTAGCACTGAATGCCGCCTCTACATTAACTTACCCTACTTCATTTCAAGGAGGTGAACGTCGAGTTGAGCTCAAGGGTGAAGCTTATTTTGAAGTTACAAAAAATGCTGCAATGCCTTTCAAGGTCCAATCTACAGGTCAAACCGTGGAAGTACTGGGCACGCACTTTAACATTAATGCCTATGATGATGAAAGCGTTATCCGTACAACGCTTCTTGAAGGCTCCGTAAAGATCACATCAGCCATAGCTTCAAGTATCATAAGCCCCGGACAGCAAGCTTTAATAAGTAAAACAGGAAAAGGCACTATCCTGACACGAGAAGTAAACCCGGAAAAAGAAATTGCCTGGAAAGATGGAATGTTCTCCTTTGAGAATGACGATATTAAATCCGTTATGCGGAGTATATCCAGATGGTATAATGTTAATGTAAGCTATAAAGGAAACCTGCCAGACATAGATTTTACAGGAGAAATATTCAGGACCGCGAAGTTATCTGAGGTCTTCAAAATACTTGAACTCAACGGTATTCAATTTGAAGTTGAAGGCAAGAATATCATTGTTTCCTACAACCAGGAAGCAGTTAAAACAATCAACCCCAAAAAACCATAAACTAACAGACCATTAACCAGAAAAAGAGACTATGATAAGACAACTACATTAAACAGGAACCACATAGAAACTGACTAAAAAGCCGGAAGTATCTCACCACTCCCGGCCAGAAAAAGAGGTCAGCAGCCCAACGTCTAAACCAGGCTGCTATTTGTTCAATATTCTAATCCAAAAATATGAAATTAACTTTTCTTTACAACCCCGTATTCCAAATACGGAGGGTAAGGTATAAACTATTAGTAGTGATGAAATTAACTGCTATTTTACTGCTGATCGGCACCATGCATTTATCTGCCGCCAGCTACTCGCAAAATGTTACTGTTTCCCGGAAGAATACCACCCTGGAAACCGTTTTTAATGATATAAAAAGACAGACCGGATATCTCTTCTTTTACAACGGAAAGATAAACCTGAACAAGTCAAAGCTGAATGTGGAACTGAAGGCAGTACCACTTGAAGAGGCCTTGCAAGCCTGTTTGGTCAATCAGAACCTGACCTACGATATCGTGGATAAAACCATTGTGATCAGAAATAAGCTTACAGATAATACATCAGGTACAGCCACTTCCAGGTTTATTGACATCTCTGGAAAAGTTATCGATAGCGAAACTAAACAGAGCATACCGGGCGTAAACATTACTGTAAAAAACAACAAAGACCTTCGCGGGCAGACCAATTCTGACGGAAACTTCAGGATCAACGCCCAGATCGGTGATGTTTTAGTGTTTTCCTATATCGGTTATAAAATAAAAGAGGTTAAAATAACCGATACAAAACCACTCACAGTAAATCTAAGTACGCTTGTTAATACCATCGACGATGTTGTGATCACAGGTTACCAGACCATTAAAAAAGACAGTTACACGGGTAATGCCGTCACCGTGAGCGGAGAGGAACTTAAAAGAGTAAACCCACAAAATCTGTTGCAAAGTATCCAGGCTTTTGACCCCTCATTTAAGTTGTTGGAGAATAATCTTGCAGGATCCAACCCCAATAGGCTGCCAAACATCAATGTAAGAGGCTCATCATCCCTGCCAAGCGGAAACGGGGAGGTTTTGAGGCGAGACAATATCTCAGGAAACATCAATATGCCTGCATTCATTTTAGACGGTTTTGAAGTTAATGTACAAAAAGTCTTTGACCTCGACATCAACAGAGTGGCCTCAGTGACCTTGCTAAAAGATGCAGCAGCAACCGCTATATACGGTTCCAGAGCAGCTAATGGTGTATTGGTCATTGTCACCAAAGCACCTAAAGAAGGCCGGCTTCTTATTGAATACAACTATGAAACCAGTATCAATTCTCCCGATCTTTCCGACTATCAGGTGCTGAATGCCTCAGAAAAGCTGCAATATGAAAAATTAGCAGGATTATACGATAGAAATGTAGTTAACCGGCCGCAGGATGAACTGGATCAGTTGTATTACAACAAACTGGCCAATGTAGTTGGAGGCGTAGATTCTTACTGGCTATCTCAACCAGTGCGTACGGCTGTAGGGCAAAAGCACAGTGTCAATCTTCAAGGTGGTTCTGAAACTTTCAGATATGGAGTAGACCTGAGGTACCAAGCCAGGCCAGGGGTAATGAAAGGCTCATCCAGAAACCAATATTCCGGCGGGATGAACTTTCAGTACAACAAAGACAACAAGTTTCAATTCAGGAACGACTTGTCCATTACTCAAATGGAGGCCAGGGAAAGTCCATATGGAAACTTCGCCAATTATGTAAGGATGAACCCTTATTATCCAATTAAAGACGCCAATGGTACTGTACTCCGTGAGGTAGACACCTGGAAAAATCAGGCAGGTGACCAGGACATTGTTCTGAACCCATTGTACGACGCAGGCCTGAGCAGTTTTAACAAATCGGCCTACACAGAGATTATAGATAACCTTTCTGCCGAATTGCAACTGGCAAAAGACCTCAGACTAAAAGGTCAGATGAGCTTAACCAGCCGCATGAATACCGATGACATCTTTACTTCTCCCATGGCCAATGAATTCTATTTCTATGGAGCAGACAGACTTGATGAAAAAGGAAGCTATACAGACAGAAACAGGAAAGAAGTTTACTGGGATGGAAATATGAGGCTGACCTGGTTCAAACAACTGGGAAACCATGCATTGAATGTACTGGGCGGAGTTAATATCCGGACAGAACTATCTGATGAAAAAGAAGTAACAGCAATAGGTTTTGCCAACGACCGCTTTACAAGCATAGGCTTTGCTAAAGGCTTTGGCGACGAGGGCAGACCACAAAGCAGTATTAACAATTCAAGGCTGTTTGGCTCTTTCCTAAGTACAAATTACTCCTATAAAAATAAATACCTGCTTGACGCTACCCTTAGGATAGATGGCTCATCGAAATTTGGTCTGGAGAATAAGCTTGCCCCGTTCTGGTCTGTGGGCCTGGGCTGGAACCTGCATCAGGAAAAGTTTCTGGCAGATAACCCGGTGATTAGTCAATTGCGATTAAAGGTGTCCACTGGTCTTACCGGATCAGTAGAGTTTGCACCCTATCTGTCAAGGACCACCTATAAATACCTGAACGGCAACTGGTATTCCACCGGAATTGGCGCCATTGTAAATAACTATGGCAACGAAAATCTATCCTGGCAAAAAACACAGATGACAGATATTGGTATTGACCTTGGACTTTTTCATGACCGGGTTTTTATAAGTCCAAGAATCTATAGGAAGTTTACCAAAGACATTCTGGCGGACATAACACTACCGCCGTCCACAGGCTTCTTTTCCTACAAAGAAAACCTGGGCGATATGGAGAATAAAGGCGCAGAAATCTCCATCAAATGGGACGTGATACGTAAAAAAGACTGGTCCATCAATTTCACCGCAAATATGGTGGCCAACAGGAATAAAATCGTGCGCATCTCAAATGCCCTGAAAAAATATAATGACCGGGCCAATGACCTGCAATCTGTAGATCCCAAAGATGGCGGATTTAAAGGTATCCCATTGCTGCGGTATAATGAAGGGCAGTCCATTAACGCCATCTATGCCGTTCCCTCTCTGGGCATTGATCCTGAAAATGGAAGGGAATTATACCGGAAAAAAGACGGAACGCTTACCTACGCCTACGATAAAAGCGATATCGTGGTTGTCGGGAATGCCGATCCAAAAGCAAACGGTTTCTTTAGCACTACCTTCACCTATAAAAGATTCATGCTGAGCGCAACCTTCGAAACCCATTTTGGAGGAGACATGTACAACCAGACGCTGGTAGACCGGATCGAAAATGCAGATCCAAGATACAATGTCGACAAACGCGTATTTGAAGAAAAATGGAAAAAAAGCGGCGATGTGGTTTTCTATAAAAACATAGCCGATCTGGGTACAACGGAAGTTAACTCCAGATTTGTACAGCCCGACAATATGATCAATTTAAGTTCCCTGTACCTCTCTTATGACCTGGATAAGAAGTATGCATCCAAACTAAAAATGTCCAATCTGAGGTTTTCTGCAACCGCCAATGACCTTGCCCGCTGGTCCTCTGTAAAACAGGAGAGGGGAATTGATTACCCATTTGCCAGAAGTTTAACTTTTTCAATAAACGCCACTTTTTAATAGATAAAGAATATGAAACTAAGACTGATCATAAGCTTGCTTTTGCTTATCGCAACCATAAGTTCGTGTAAAAAATGGCTGGAAGTGGAACCAGAATCTGAAATTTCCGCTCCCGTGCTGTTTAGCACAGAGAATGGCTTTATGGAAGCCCTTAATGGAATTTACAACCGCTGTTCAGAAACAGATCTGTATGGAAAGGAACTTACATTTGGTACGCCCGAAGTACTGGCTCAAAATTACACCATGGGCTATAATGAGGGACTGAACTATACGCCAACCAGCCAGTATAATTATAACGATAGCAAATTCATAGAACGAAAAGACAAAATATGGGCAGGACTCTATAATGCAATTGTAAATGCCAATCTCATCCTCGAAAACATAGACAAAAAGAAGAACATCTTTACCGGAGTGAACTATGGCCTGATCAAAGGCGAAGCCTTGGCACTAAGGGCCTATCTGCATTTTGACCTTCTTAGATTATTTGCACCGTCCTATCTCAGAAATGCTTCCGGGAAAGGTGTACCCTATGCCAGCGCTTATACCAAAGACATTACGTCCATGTCCAGCGTTTCAGAAGTTATAGAGAAAGCCCTCACCGATCTGGAGGCAGCCAAAAAACTGCTGGCACAAGATCCGATCCGTAGCGCAGGATATCTGGTTAACTATCCTGTCATTACCGATACGACGACCAATACCGAAGAGCGCGCCAGTATCCCCTTCCTTCAAAACAGAAGGCACCGGTTAAACTATTACGCTGTATGCGGCGAACTTGCCCGGGTCTACCTCTATAAAAACGACAAAACAAATGCCTTAAATAATGCCTTGGAGGTGATCAATGCAAAAAAGTTTCCCTGGACTACAAAGGCAGATTTTAACGCATTTGAAGAAGCAAAAAAAGACAGGATTCTCTATAAAGAACTCGTCTTTGCCTGGTATATCCCCAAATCCTGGTATGTACCAGGGCCCACCGAAGACATTAAGGAAAACTGGTTTGTTACCGGCACGCGAGGTTTATACCTCAATGAAGATGCAGCCAAATCCATATATGAGACCAGCACAGGCACAATTGACCTGCGGTTTAAGAACTGGCTTTCCATAACAGGCGTGGGCGCGGCGAAAACTTACGATATTGTTAAATACAACAGGAATTCGCAAAGCGATGCCTCAACGGCCAATTTGCACTACCTGATGGCACCTGCGATCCGGTTAAGCGAACTGTATTACATAGCCGCCGAATGTACTTATCCTGCAGATCCGCAAAAAGCAATAACATATATCAATACCGTACGGTTCCAGCGCGACAAAGAAGACCTGAATGTAAACTCTCAGGAAGAATTTACGACAGCACTGATTAAAGAATGCCGTAAAGAATGGCTTGGAGAAGGACAACTTTTCTACATGTACAAAAGATTAAACAGGGCCATAATCGGGCAAACCGGCACCACGATCCCGGCAACAGACAAGATCCTGGTATTGCCGCTTCCCCAGGATGAAGTGGTATATGGAGGCAGATAAACAACAGGCATAAATACTAATCATACGAAATATGAAATCCTATATATTAATCCTATTCGCACTTCTCAGCCTCGCATCATGCAAGCGGGCAGAAGAAATGAAATTTGACCATCCGGCGGGTATTTATTTTGACATCCATTTTGACAGCAGAAAAGACAGCATTGTGTCCACTTTCGCCTATAACCCCACAAAATTACAAGATACCATATGGATACCTGTACGCATCTCTGGTGTAACCAGCCCAACGCCAAGAACATTCAAAGCCCGTATAGAAACCGACTCCTCCAGTGCCGAACCGAATTTACACTATGAGCCACTTAAGGCCTCCTATATTATGAATGCAAATAAAGGGCTTGCCTATCTTCCGTTTATCATTTACAACAAGGATAAGGAGCTGGAAAATCGTTCGGTTTCTGCGGTTATTAAGCTGGTAGAATCAAGTGACTTTAACATCCAGAATCCTTATTGGATCCGGGCAAAAGTGGTTTTTTCCTCCAAACTGGAAAAACCAGACTGGTGGGACTTCTGGCCATTGCCACCTTATTCAAGAGTAAAACATGAACTGTTCATCCTGGTTACAGGCGTAAAAGTACTCAGTACGGATGGCCTGGATGCGCCAAAGAACCTCTATATCACCGGATTATTGACTACTATGCTCAACAACCCTTTTGACTGGGTAACCAAAAATGCAGCCAAAGGATACAAATTGGAAGAAGTGATCCCTGGTAATACCGACAGCTATTATTTCTTCAACACAGGAAACCCAACCAAGAAAACACTTCTGAGGAAGAACAAGGAAAACGGTAAATACTATTTTATAGACGAGAATGGGAAAGAGGTTATTTAAACAAAAAGATATGAAAAGATTAATATTATTGATGCTGCTATTTACGATAGCAATTTCAGCTTGTCATAAAGATCTTGGTCATTACGACATCGATATGCCCGAAGTACCAGTGGTTTCCAACCTGGATTCAGTATATACTGCAAAAGTAGGCGATAGTCTTGTGATCAAACCTGCCGTTACGCTTAAAAGCCAGGCAGACATTGAACTGCAATGGCGCATCTCCGTCATAGAAGGTACAGACATCCTGTATACAGGTTCAAGCCTAAGGATTATCTTTGGCTTGCAGGCAAAAAGATATCCGGCACAGCTAACTGTATACAATAAAACCAATGGGATGAAATATTTCCACAAGTTCTTTATTGACGGAGGAACAGAATTTTCCAAAGGAACAGCTGTTTTAAGTGAAGAGAACGGCATAAGCCAGTTTTCCTTCATCAAACCGGACGGGACAGTGCAGGCCCGCTTATATAAAGCCATCCATCGTAAAGACCTGCCACCTCATCCCATGAACCTGATGCTGCTCAGAAACAGAAATACAGGCGGAACCCTGTTAGGCTATTGGATCATTACAAAAAATGGAGGCGTCCGTCTGAATGCCAATACCATGACTGAAGACCCTAAATACCCTAATCAACTTGCTGATAACTTTTTTGTAGCACCAGACCAGTTGGAAGTAGGCGCTTTAAAACCACACTTTCAGGGCGTATTGATGGGGGTGATCAACGGCACACTCTACGGAGGTACCACCAACACCTGGGATCAGGCACCAACTTATGGCATGTTTGCCCCGGCTGAAGGTAATTACGTATTGGACCCATCTTTTGTAATGACAATGGCGGATGCCGGAACCAGCTTTATCGGTTTTGAGCGCAACCGGAAACAGTTCCTCCGGTTTAATGTATACAGTGGGCCTACCTATTTTGATACCCAGTATGGCGTAGCCCCATCACCGGCTTTTGACCCCACAAACGTAGGCATGGAACTATTGCACATAGAGCAGCTCAACAACACAGACTGTTATGCCTATTGCAAGGCTTCTGATGGTAAGATCTATGAACTGCATTTTACCGTGAAATTTACGGGACCGTTTGAATTCAACGCACTCGGCAAACGCATCTTTAGCCGCCCTGACCTTATAACCCCTGCCACCAAATGGCAAGGTGCAAAAAATGGTCTGATCTATATGGCTGCGGGTTCAAAAGTCTACAGATACAATCCACTAAACGAAGATATGAAAGAACTGATTACAGATTTCGGAGGAAAAACCGTGTCCATGATCAAACTGTCTGAAAGCGAAGAAAGCCTCATGGTAGGCACAGAAGGAACCATTTATTACCTGGACATTACTACTGGAAAGAACGGTAGCCTCCTTAAAAAGCAGGAAGGCATACCAGGCACACCGATAGATATGACCATTAGAACAAATTAACTATAAGATATGAAACTGAAATTTTTAATACTCGCTGTGCTAGCTCCTGCAGTTGCAGCAGCACAAAGTCCTAATTTTACCATTAGCGGTAAAATAGGCAACCTGAACAAACCCGCTAAGATCTATCTGGACTACAGTGCAGAGGGCAAGGGAGCAACTGATTCCGCAGTACTGGTGAATGGTACCTTTAAGTTTACGGGGCACATTGAAGGTATTGCCTCTTCAAGAATGACCCTTTCACGTGAAGGGATAAAAGATAAAGAGATCTACGCCACAGGTACAGGTGATGTAATCTATGTAAGCTTTGGAAAGGAAAACATCCATATCAGTTCTCCAGATTCACTCTACAATGCCAAATGGACCGGATCTAAAGTTTACAATGAGCTCCAGGCTTTTAATAAAGCCGTTGGCCCTACCGTGATGACGGTGCACCACAATGCCAATGTTTTGCTGAGCAGAGCCACTCCGGAGCAGCAAAAGGATACAACTTACTTTAAATCTATTGATAAAACCGTAAAAGCCTTAAGGAAATCACGCGGGGAAAAAATGCTGGCTTTTGCCAAAGCAAATCCAACATCTGAGTTTGCACTGCAAGGCTTGTCTGAACTGGTTAGCGGTTATTCTCTAAAATCAGATCAGGCACTTGCGGTATTCAATAAACTGAGTCCGGAACTGCGTTTATCTTATACCGGTCAGGGTTTGTACAAACTACTAAATGCAGATACCATGACCGCTCTTGGTGCGCCAGCACCTAATTTTACCCAAAATGATGTCAATGGCAAAGCCATCTCTTTATCAGACTTCAAAGGAAAATATGTATTGGTAGAATTTTGGGCCAGCTGGTGCTCACCTTGCCGTGCGGAGGGTCCTAACCTGTTAAAACAGTATGCCCACTTTAAAGACAAAGGCTTTGAGATCCTGGGCGTATCCGTAGACAGTGATAAAGCAAAATGGCTCGAGGCGATCAAGAAGGATGGACTAACCTGGCCACAAATTTCAGATCTCAAAGGATGGGACAATGATGCCCGCAAAGTGTATGGCATCTCCGGTGTTCCTGCAAATTTCCTGATCAGTCCTGAAGGAAAGATCATAGGATCGCACCTTATGGGAGAAAAACTAAACAAAAAACTTAGTGAATTGATGCCGGATTAAGGTAGTTAGTATCAAAAAGAGGTTGTATAATAATACAACCTCTTTTTATTGTTTCAGCTGGTTCTAGTCATATGGGCGCTCTGGAGCACGGGAGCATGGGCTGCCTGGAGAAATGCTGCGCATAGATCTCGTACCTATTAGTTGAGCGCAGCTTAAATCTTTTTCATAAATTTGGTTAAAGAAGATTGGTTAAAGAAGAAAGATATGCCCATTCATATTGCCATTACCAGAAAGGTTTTACCAGGAAAGGAAGAAGAATTTAAAGCAGCTTTGCATCAGTTTATGGGCGATTCCTTTGACCATTATGGTGTGCATGGAGCCAGTATGATTACAGGGCTTCCAGGGGCTGATGATGGTACTATTGGAATTCTAAGAACATTTAAAGACAAGGCAGAAAAAGACGCTTTCTATGCTTCTAAACAATTTCAAGACTGGGAAGCCTATGCATCGACGATAACCGAAGCACCCGTCTACCGTGAGTTAAATGGACTGGAAGCCTGGTTTCGTTCACCAGTTGCGCCTCCAAGATGGAAAATGGCTGTTGTAACACTGTGTGGAGTTTTCCCGACGAGTATTTTTCTGTTGTTTACAATTGGCCCATTGATCAAAGGTTTTCCGATAGAAGTCCGACTTTTGATTACAGCGACTTGTATGGTTCTGATGCTGACCTGGGTAGTTATGCCTTTTTTAACTAAGCTTATGAATAAATGGATCAGATCCTAGATAGAAACGATAATTTTCACTCCAAATCAAAATACACTAAGCTCCATTAAATGAACGCCGACCAATTACTGATTAGAAAAGCCACGCTGGAAGACATCCACAAAATTTTTGAACTCTACAAAACCGTTAGTAAAGTCATTGGGGGCCTGGCCCGTACGGAGACTGAGATCACAAAAGCCTATGTAGAGCACTTTACTAGGAAAGCATTTGAAAATGGTTTACAATTTATTGTTGTCGATAGACTGAATGAAGATAAAGTTATTGCTGAAATTCACTGTTATAAGCTAGAACCTGAGGTTTTTAAACATATCTTAAGCGAACTTACCATTGCAGTAGATCCTGACTTTCAAGGCAAAGGGCTGGGCAAAAAACTATTTCAGACATTGCTGGCCGAAGTTCAATCCAATAGACCAGAAATTTTAAGAGTGGAACTCATAGCGAGAGAAACGAATTCAAAAGCCATTCAATTATATGAAAAACTCGGTTTTCGAATTGAAGGAAGATTTGAGAAAAGGATTAGCAATAACGGTACTTCATTTGAAGCGGACATTCCAATGGCTTGGTTTCCGGATTGAAAAAATAATCCCATTTGTCAATAATCCTGATTATCTTTACGTAATCGTCTCACAATCTGTATAATATAGTTTACTCATATTAACGCTTTGAACTATGGCTATCAAATCTCTCTCTCAACTGGAGATGCAGCAGCAATGCCAGGCACAGATTCTGTCTTTAGGGAATAATATTGCCAGCAAAATCCTTAAAATCGAAGACATCGGAGACTACATCCCCGGCAGTGTCATGGTCCAGGACCTCAGCAGCCTCACCAATACCTATATGAACCAGACGGGATGCGATTACCTCAAACACAGTAAAGAAGAACTACAAGCACTGGGGCCGGAATACTTCAGCCGCTTTTTTCCTGCCGAAGAAATCACCCTGATCAAAAAAGACCTCTTTCAATTGGTAAATGAAGGAGACGCCAATAAAGTATACTCCTTTTTCCAACGGGTAAGACCAGATGCAAACAACGACTACAAATGGTATTTCACCACCTCCAGGCTATATCCCTCAATTGAACCCGGAAATGCCCTTAAAATGATCCATGTCGCCTTTTCCGTGAACAATATGAGCTACGCAGGCAGAAAGCTCAGTAACCTTGTAGAAGACGATGCCTTTATCCGGAAAAACCTGCACCGTTTCAATCTGCTGTCCCGGAGAGAAAAAGAAATCATCAGGCTTATTGTAGAAGGGAAGAGTAGTTTTGAAATTGCCTCCTGTCTGTACCTGTCTATCCATACCGTGAACAACCACCGTAAAAACATCATTCACAAACTGGAAACCAACTCCCTTTCCCAGCTCATCAAATTTGCCGTGTCTTTCGGTATAATCTAAAGGCTAAACTCCCTTTAAAACAACAGAATATTAACATTCTGTAATGACTAGGTTTAGCTATTTTATGCAAACATTATTATGGCGATATTGTAATAGAAATTATGAAAAGATACAACGAACCCATTGAACTCATCATAGAATACCGCCAGGATCCTCTGATGAAAACAGTGCCTGATATCGCGGCCGATCTGGAAGCCGCAGGTATTCCGGTGGAAAAAACAGCACCCCTGTTTAAACAAGTTGTTGAATCCAAAGATCTGCCCGCAGATTCCGTGCTGGCCACCAAGGTGACCGTTAGAACTGCGGTGAACGATGTAGAAGTACATCCCTGGGATCTTGCCCATGCCGCTTTGAACTCCGGCGCCAATTACCGGTTTATAGAACCCGATTTGTGGCAGGAATACACCGTAGAGGATAAGATGCCCGATCATTTCGATACCACTTCTGCTAAGTCATTTGGTACAGAAGCCAAAGGAGACGACGTAGACCCGGACTGGCCGCCATCACAAAACCTGGTCTGGCATCTTGACGATGACCATTCACAACTCGGAAGCGCGAGGAAAGAAGTGGCCGAACTTGACGATTATATTGTCCGGATAGGCCATCTGGATACCGGCTATACCGATCATTTTGCTATTCCGCAGGAAATAAGAGACAACCCTTATCAGCAGAACTTTATAGAAGACGAACAAGCAGATAAAGCCTTGGATATTGGAAGTAAAGGCATGCTCAGACAGCCCTATCATGGCACAGGGACCGGAGGTATTTTAGCTGGCGATAAAATCCAGTTAACCACAACTACCGGCGAGTTTAATGATTATCTCGGCGCCGCTTATTTTGCAGAGGTGATCAGCTGCCGGATCTCCAAATCTGTGATTCTCTTTAAAACCAGCGCCTTTGCACAAGCCCTGAATTACCTCACAGACCTGGTGCATAACGGAATCCAGGTACATGTGGTATCCATGAGTATGGGAGGTGCACCCTCAAGGGCATGGGCCGATGCCGTAAACGCCGCTTATGAGGCAGGTATAACCATTGTGACCGCTGCCGGAAATAACTTTGCAGGCCTGCCCACCCGCCATGTCGTTTACCCAGCCCGTTTTCAGCGGGTTATAGCCGCCTGTGGAGTAACCTATAATAACGCGCCCTATTACACCAGCCTGATCAATGAAATGCAGGGCAATTACGGACCATCCAAAGACATGCAAAAGGCACTCGCTGCTTTCACACCCAATATACTCTGGGCTAATTATGTAACAGGTACAGTACAGTTCAACGGTGCAGGAACCTCTTCTGCAACACCACAAATCGCAGCCGCTGCCGCCATTTATTATAAAAAGAACCACCAGGAACTGGATGCAGCCGAGCCCTGGCAACGTGTTGAAGCGATTCGGAATGCCTTGTTCAGCACAGCAAAAAAGACTGTTAAACCTGGATTTGGCGATTATTCGCAATACTTCGGCAATGGAATTGTTCAGGCATCCGATGCCTTGAAGGTGCCCGTAAAGACCGATATCGCCCAGACACCAGAAGACAGCTCCCCCTGGTTCCCGATTCTAAATACTTTATTCAAAGAAGTACCAGATGAAAAACAACAGTCCAGACTAGACATGTTCAATACCGAGTTATGGCAATTGTTGTACAGCTATCCGGAACTCGCCCGGCAAATTGGTGATGATGAGGTAGACTTTAACGAAATCAGCGCACTCCATTGGGATTCCTTTGCAAATGCAGTAATGGAACATCCCGCGGCATCGAAAACCCTGAAAGCATTTTTAAAAAGTAAATTCAATTGAACTAAGCCCGTAATGATATAGAGATGGCAAAGAAGATCGTCCTTACCCTGGAGGGTACACTCAAAAAGAAGTATGGGGCCAATATAACCCAGCTTAAAACTATATTCAGCAGTCTGGTTAGCGCAGATGCTGCGAAGGGTTTATCTACGTTAATCCTTTATGTCGATGATGTGGCAACCGCCGGGAAATATGGCTATTCCATTCCAGCAACATTTGATGAAGCGGCCTGTAAGAATATTGTAGACCAGATCTATTGGAAAGAAAGCCCGGAGTATCTGGCTATTTTTGGCGCCCAGGACATCTTTCCCTTTCAACAGCTGGTCAATCAGCTTCACCAGCCAGGCGTTGCAGGCAGTGACCCCGATGCATTTATCCCATCAGATCTCCCTTATGCCTGCGATTCTCCTTATAGTACCGACTGTAATGCCTTCACCAGCCCTACGCGTGTAGTTGGCAGAATTCCTGATATGCCCTTAAACGATCAGGAAGAAGGAACCGGAGACATTGAATATGTAAAAACGGTTATCGAAACCATCAACATTTCAATTCCCGCAGATCCAGGTATTTTTAAAAACTATTTCGCCATCTCTGCCGATGTCTGGACAGGATCCACACAGATCAGTTTGCGAAATACCTTTAGCAATGCTTTCCAGATGAAAATCAGTCCACCTGATCTGGCAGGGGGCTATAGCGCTTCCGAAATAGGTGCCCTTCCTCACTTCTTTAACCTCCACGGCGCACTCAGCAGGCCGAGTTTTTACGGGCAAAAGGGAGGCAGTTATCCTGAAGCCTTACGCCCGGCCGATTTGTCGGGAAAAGTCAGCCCCGGAGCCTTTGTCTCTGCAGAATGCTGCTACGGTGCACAATTACTTCCTTTAGGGAAAGGAATGAGCATGGCCAGCACTTATCTGTTAAACAAAGCTGCAGTCTTTATGGGCAGCTCTACCGTAGCTTACGGTCCGGCATCAGGGCAAGGCTTGGCAGATTTGATGTGCCAGTACTTCAGTATTAACGTTCTGAATGGTGCTTCCAGCGGCAGTGCGCTTCTCTCTGCACGTCAAAAGTTCCTCAGCGTGAGCGGGCCAACCCTCGATTTCCATGAATTGAAGACCCTGGCCCAATTCCATATCCTCGGAGATCCATCTATACATCCGGTACAATCTCCAGAGCCTAAGCAAATGAATACCATTGAAGACAGGCGGTTTACCTTACAGGCAAAAGGTATCAATCTTGGTCTAACCATTCCGAGTACCGAAAAAATCAGCGATTCAAGATCTAAAAACCCATTACTGGAGTTCCCATCACTCCAAAACCTGGTGCAATTCGGAATAGCCGACCTGAAAACCGTTTTTGAGGTTGATGAAGTATTCACTAATGATTTCGCTATTGCTGCTCATAACTTTAATATACCCAATCTGGCTGGTAAACAGAAAGTTCGTTATCATGTGTTCCAAAAAGGAAGTATCTTTGATAATGGAATCTGTGATCTGAAAGTCCTTGTTGTTAAAGAACGCGACAATCAGTTCATGGGCTACCGCGAATACTTAAGCAGGTAAATGATGAAACTTACCGGAAAGATCATTCTGAAACCCTTTGCTACTGGCTCTAAAAGTGAGCATGATGCGGTGTACCTGGAAACCACTACAGGAGATTATCTCCTTCAGCGGAAGGAAGACAATCCATTTGAATGTTCTGACCTGGAAAGTTTTGCAGGAAAAAAGGTAACCGTAGAAGGAGAATTGACTGATTATCTTTTTATAGCGAGAGACGTTACAGAAGTGGAATAAGGAATAGCAGGAGGCTGTATTGTATCGAGATTGAGCTAACAATTTGATCTTGTTATAAAAATGGATATTATTATATCCATTTTGGCTATTTTTGGATATAATAATATTCATTTTTATATTAACTTTCTATTGTTTATTGTGCCGTCTAAAAGTTGTAGCAATAAACACATAAACTAAAATGGATATTATTATATCCATTTTAGTTATATTTGGATATAATAATATCCATTATGAAATCAAAGAAGGTCGTTGTATTTCCCAAGTATCAAAAAATTTGGGATCAACTTGGTGAGAATATCAAGTTAGCCCGAAAACGTAGGAAGCTAACTGCTATTCAGCTTGCCGAACGTGCTGCTATTGACCGGGTAACCCTCCGCAAGATAGAGCAGGGTGATCCTACTGTCTCTATGGGTTCTTATTTTAATGTTCTGAGAGCATTAAATTTGCAAGAGGATTTCCTTAAACTCGCTGTAGACGATGAACTTGGCAGAAAACTTCAGGACTTAGATCTTTTAACGTAATGGTAGCGACAAAAACAGATATATGGGTGTACGCTCACTGGAAGGGAATGGCCAGTCCAAAATGCATTGGTGTAATATCTGCACAGCAAAGTAAAGGGAGTAGGATATTCGGTTTTGAGTATAATAAAGATTGGTTAAAGTCAAATCAGGTATTCTTACTTGATCCAGAAATTGGATTATATTCAGGTACCCAATATCCAGTTAAAAAAGACAATTTTGGTATATTTATGGATTCAATGCCCGATACCTGGGGTAGAAAGCTCATGCTTCGTCGTGCTGCACAAACAGCTCGCATAAAAGGAGAGTCGACACCAAAACTTTATGAGATCGATTTCTTATTGGGCGTCCACGATACTTCAAGAATGGGGGCACTCCGATTCAAATTGGATCCTGAAGGTCCTTTTCTAGATGACAACAAGGATAATCCAACCCCACCGATAACGCATTTGCGAGAGCTGCAGGCTAGTGTTAAAGCATATGAAGAAGATGAAGAAGGAAAAAATGGGGATGAATGGATTCCAATTCTTTTTGCACCCGGGTCATCGCTGGGAGGAGCAAGGCCAAAAGCGAATGTTATTGACTTAGATGGGCATTTATGTATTGCAAAATTTCCTTCGAAATCAGACACAACCGACAAAGCAGCATGGGAATATCTGGCATATGAACTTGCTGACAGAGCAGGAATCAATATGCCTATCTGCACTCTCGAAAAAGTAAGAGGCCCATACCATACATTTTGTCAAGACGATTTGATAGAGAAGCCGAACAACGGATTCATTTCGCATCGGCCATGACCATGACCGGGAACAGTGAAGATACCATCAGAGATGCCACTCCAAGTTACCTTGAAATAGCAGAATTTATACAAACTTATGGTTCAAATATAAAGGCAGATTTACATCAATTGTGGAGGAGGATCGTGTTTCATATGGCGATCTCCAATACTGATGATCATTTTAGGAACCACGGATTTTTACTGGAAGAAAAAGGTTGGAGATTGTCACCAGCCTATGATATTAACCCTTCAATAGATAAAAATGGGCTGGCTCTAAATGTTGACATGGATAATAATGCACTGGATTTTGAGCTAGCTAAAAGTGTTGGTCAATTTTTTCAACTTAATGAAGATCAGATGGATCAAATTCTCCATGAAGTCGTTACTGCAGTTAAGGATTGGCGAGTATTAGCATCGAAATTGGGTATATCCCAAGCAGAGCAGGAAACGATGTCTCCTGCATTTAGGTTAGTTACAGGATAAATGGCTGGTCCAGCCATTTATCAAAGTCAATACCTAGCTCTTCCTTTCGTAATACATCACAATAGATGCCTTTTGAATAGTATTAGACCATAAATTAAAGCCGACAACAGCAGGATTTGTATTGGAATCAATATCCAATTTGTCCGCTTTTAAAGCATACACCGTGAACATATACCGGTGCGGACCATGATTTACAGGCGGACATGGGCCACCAAAGCCTTTAATGCTATAATCTGTAATACCTTGCACTGCATTGGCTGGAAGCAATTTGCCATCCAGACTCCCTGCGCCGCTAACCAATTCCTTTACACTGGCCGGTATATTAAACACTACCCAATGCCAGAAACCGCTGCCAGTTGGCGCATCAGGATCATATACCGTTACCGCAAAACTTTTTGTCCCCTCGGGTGCGTTTTCCCAGGACAATTGTGGTGATACATTGGCTCCATCACAGCCAAAACCATTAAACTCCTGCTTTTTTGTTCCTTGTCCTCCAATCTCTTTACTCCTCAAAGTAAAGGTTTGTGCGTTTGTTATGGCTGTCAAAATGAACAATGCCATAACTGTTAAAATTATCCTTTTCATACAACAAATTTTTAAACAAAGGAAGGAAGAAAGAGCTCGGTTTACGATCTCTTAAAGCTCAAAAAATGTTGCTAAAAGTTCAATTTTAAGCTTTGAATTGTCTAGGTGTTACCTTGTATTCTGTTTTAAAAGCCTGGGTAAAGCTAGACAGACTTTCAAACCCAAGTTCCTCATAGATCTCAGAAGGGCGCTTTCCTTCTTTCAAAAGCAAGTCCGTAGCGAATTGCAGGCGCTTTTTCAAAAACCACTTTCCAGGCGGCATATGGTATATCCTGGTAAATGTTCTTTTAAAGGTAGACAGGCTCATGTTGTTTAAAAATGCGAGTTCCTCAATAGAAAGCTTTTTTAAACTGTTCTTTTCAATAAGCTCATGAAATTGTTCCTTTTCGTCTGAATGATTAGCTAGAAAAGGATGAAGAAAAGCAGGACCTATTTTACTAACCATGTAATACAAAAACTCATGGAGTTTGTTTTCCATAAAATTGGGTAGTAATAGGTCTGAAATGGTTTCTGTTTTTAACAGCGATTGTACAAAAGATCGGATATATTCATCGTAGGTTAAAACAAGAAAAGGATTATTATCTGATTTAGAAACAAGGATATTGTTCTTTTTTATAAAGTTGGATACCGCAGTATAATTGAAAAACAGCAGCACACTTCGGTAGTTATTGTTTACAGAAGTCTTTTCCGTCATGATGCAGTTTCCAGCAGAGATCATCATGAACTGGTCCTGGTTCGTATGGTCGTATTCCTTGCCGTAGTAAATCTCCTTGCTGCCCTCCAATAGAAAGCTGATCACATTCCTGTTGAGTACAGTCATGAGCTTACCAGAGGATTGCTGCATGTGGTAGTCAAAAACAGATACGTTGTTTTTAAGTAAATCAGGGATCTGAAGATCATTTGGTACGTGATACATGTTACTTAGATATCATATGTGAGTGATCATAGCTTTAATAAAATGCCAATATACCGATCAGATTTAGAGAATTAAATAGTAATATTATTTACTATTGGATTTGCGTCACTTTTGAGAAATCATTAGGCAAAAGCCAATATTAAAAAGGATAGGCAAGATGAAATTAAACTTGGACAATATAGAGCAGATGATTTCTACAATTCTTTTGAAATATAAAGAGTTTCATGGGAATGAAATTGAAATAGAAAGTGATTATTATTGGAGAATTGATGAAAAGGAGACTTATGATGTCAATAAGGAGCCTAGAGACTTCTCAATTGGACAATTAACTGATGACTGGGAGACTCTTCAAAAATCGCTGCAGTCAGATGATTTAATTCCTTATGATTTGCAAAGAATTTCAAATATGCTTCAGGCATTGAGTATTGAGAAACCGATATTTATATAACGAGAGTTAAGGGTTGATATATGTCGCATAATTTTTAAAGAGTTGGATAAAGTAAGGGATTGAGCATAATTATGAAGATTTTCATACCACTATTATTTTTAAGCATTGTAGCTATCATTCTTAGCTGTAAATCTTCAAGCCGTCATCAGGTTGAGTATACAATATTTCTCAATCCAGCCCAAGCCTTCTATTCAGATAAAATCTATTTTGAAGTGAAACTAAATGATAGTCTTATTTTGGATACTGTTATAGTAAATAGGCGTATAGATATGAGTCATTTGTTGAAGTGCTTTTATTCAGAGGCGTCTGGAAAAAAAGTGCTCTATGTAAATGCCAATGGAAAAGAAAAAGTCGTCAGTCTCGATTTTGTTAATAAAGAATGTTTAGGTGTTTTTGTTGGAATTGATGACCATAATATCTTGATAAACAAATCATTTGAGATTGGGCGATCTAAAATGCAGCATGGAATTAAGTTCCACATACGCAAAATAACAGATAGTTTAAGGTTGAGTGCGAAAGGCCATGAATACGATAGTCTTTCTGTTGTATTAAAATCGGATAAGTGCTATTGTAACGATTAGAACTATAAAATCTTCTGATTTTTCTTTAACTATTCCAGAATGATTTTACCTTTGGTCATCAGATCAATTTCATATGTCTCTCAGAATAACATTCCAAATTATCGTACTTCTCTGTCTTGCAAAATTTTCTGGCAAAGCACAAACCATAGACACCGTTTGGCTGAACACTAAATGGGAAAAATCAACAAAAGCAGAAAGTTTTTATCACCGGACTATTCAAAAATCTGCTGATCTTAAGACATATTTGGTAAACGACTATTACAACACAGGTGAGCTC